>Ga0256914_1001882_pt1 | contig 18097 bp, 14 predicted proteins | sample HulkmetaG_FD_191571 | JGI IMG/M metagenome (GOLD analysis project Ga0256914, IMG submission 191571) | Hydrothermal chimney microbial communities from Main Endeavour vent field at the Juan de Fuca Ridge, Pacific Ocean - Hulk | ecosystem: Environmental > Aquatic > Marine > Hydrothermal vents ... | reverse complement strand
GTTCGCTCGCGGGGGAGGGAGCCATCCGCGGGCGGCGCTTCGTAGTCAATCGCCAGCTCCTCCCACCGTGAGGCCCCAGCCGAAACGGGGGGAGGCCGGGAGGGGGGCAAAAGCGCCCGCTCGACCGCCATCAACCGCCACCGAATCTCCAAATCCAACACAAAAGCCCCGCCTTTCCGCGGCTCGCGCGGCTATCGCATCCACCGCCCACTCACTTTCAGTGCTACCCCTCTCGCTGGTAGTAGCCCAGCATGGCCCGGGCGCCCAGCCAGCGGAAGGGCTCCGGTGGAATTTTGGGTAGCGGGTAATCGACGAACGAGGCATAGCGCCACAAGGTCATCGATTTTTTTTGGTAAATGTGGGCGATGATTTTGCCAAACAAAAAGGCCAGATTTACGCCATGCCCGTTGTAGGCCAGCGCATAGAGAATGTTGCCATGCTCTCCCGTAACGCCCACCGCTGGATGCTCATCCCAACTGACGCCCAGCACGCCATTCCACACCCCCTCGATGCGCACATCGGCCAGCGCCGGGAAGACGCGCTCCAACTCCCGGGCCATCGCCTGTTCGATTTTTGACAGGTTGCCCCGAAATTCGAGGCCGTTGTTGAAGAAATACTGGGCATGGCCGCCTCCCAGCACAAGGCGGCGGTCTGGAGTAAGAACGAAGTGATAGAGCAGGGTGCGGGAATCATAAAATGGCAAGGCGCTTTTCCAGCCCACAGCCGTCATCTGTGCGTCGCTAAGAGGGGCTGTGACCAGGCATTGGGTGTGTACCGGCATAAGCTGCTGCCGAAAAAATCCCAATTTGGAGGTGTAGGCATTGGTGGCCAGCACCAGGGTCGGGGTTTGCACCAAGTGTCGGGCCCGCCCCACCTCTAAGCGTACTTTTTTGCCAGGATGCACCGCCAGCACCGGGCTGTTTTCGTAAATGCTGACACCCGCTGCTTCAGCCATCTGCTTCATGGCCCGAATCAGTTTCATGGGATGCACGCTGCCGCCGTTGGGGTCATAGACCGCACCATGATAAACATCCGTTCCCAACTTTGCAGCGGTTTCCTTGGCATCCAACAGTTGCAGAGGCAGGCCCATTTTCTCGGTTTGGGCCACGTAGTTTTCGTAGTAGGGGATATCTTCAGGCCAGGTGAAGACGTTGAGATAACCCTTCAGTCGCAGATCGCAATCCATGCCTGACTCCGCTACGAATTTGGCCAGCGCCTCCATGCTGCCCACTGTCAGATTGTAAGTCCAGCGGTGAGTGGCGTCGTCGTAATCAATTTGCATGGATTCATCAGGGGTCTGCGGCAGCACCATGCCTCCGTTGCGCCCGGACGCACCATGACCCACGCCCCGGGCCTCGAACAGGGCAATGCGCAGCTCTGGTGCGGCCTGTGCCAGATGCCATGCGGCTGAAAGGCCGGTGAAACCACCGCCAATGATGGCCACATCTACCTGCAAAGCTTGTGCCAGGGCAGGATTGCGTGCAGGTTGTTCCCGGGCCCAGTAGCTATCCAACGAGTCGAAGTGCATCGATTCCCCCAGGAGCGCGGGCCCCACTGTTGCACCTGCCGCGGCCCCACCCGCGGCCAGTGCCGATAATTTGAGAAAGTCGCGTCGCGAAAGATGAGGTTTCAAAAGGAATTCCTCTGGTGTCACGGATGATTTGGGGTAGCAAAGCAGGCGTCCATGTGCAGTGCTGTGTCGTTCTGCTTCGTGCCGTGGTGTCTTTGTGGCTTGGTGGTTCTTTTGGGATAGCGGTGAACTGCCACATTCTTATCGGAGTTAGGGTAGAATAAGTTTTTGTCCTGTCTGGATGGTGGTGGGATCGGTGATGCCGTTCTTGACCGCCAAGTCATGCAAATTCACATTCATGCGCTGGGCAATATCAAACAGCGTGTCACCTGGTTGCACGATGTAGATGGTGGTGTTTTGAGATGATGAGAGCACTAGCACAGGTGTGGGCACGAGGGGGGGCGTGGTTGTGGCCGCGGGCGTGGGCGTAGCCGCGGGTGCGTAAGGCGTGAGCGCGACCGGCTCGGGCGCGGGCAGGGATGTGGGCGCGGGCAGAGTGACATGGGGCGTCAGCCGGGGTAAGCGCTCTTGTACCAGCAAAAGTTCCGACGGAATTTCCGGTTTTGTGGAGGAGTTGGACACATCGTTGTTTTTACATGCGCCCAAGCTCATGGCCAAAAGCAGCAATGCTGCCAAAAGGATGAGGGGGTGTCGGGAAGTCATGGGAATTTATCGGAAGAAGGCGTTGGCGTGGAAAACGGGGCTAAGCTTCTGTTGCGGACATCAAGGTGCCTGTGAGCAGCAGCGTTTGCGTGTGCCAAGTGACGATTTGTCCGCTGAGCTGCCGTCGATAACGCTTTTCGATGGTGATGAGTTCAGCCTCGCTGAGCTGCGTAGCCAAGTGCTGGCGATAGCTGGGACGCCCCGGGCCCGCGGGGGCAAACCATCGCGCTAGCAGGGTTGGGGTGATGCGCATTTTTGTCTCTGCTTTTTGGATGTCGGCCCGAGCCTGCAAATGGGCCTGGGCAAAATAATCCAGTAGCGTGTCAACATCCCAATCGAGCATGGGGTCTTGCGTATTTTGATAGATGGCCTCTTCTGCTGCTTTCAGGCGTTGCACCAGGTCATCGGGCAGGCCCGTGAGCGATACCAATCGATACAAACGCTGGGTAAAGCGGGGCAGGGTTTCAGCCAGAATGACGCGTCCGGTGGGGGCCAGTACCGCGGCCAGGGAGGCAATGATTCGTTGTTTATCTCCCCGGGCCAAAGCGTTGCGCCCGAGGATGCGATCGAACCGTACATCAAAATGGTGCGCGGTCACATCCCCCGCCAAGATGACGGGACGGCGCAGGGCGGGTAGTCGTTGGGCCATTTGCGTCAGGGCATCCAGCTCCTTTTGGGTGCGAACCAGTGCATAAACGCCCCCTTCCGGGGTCTGACGCACCCCTTCCCAGGTGAGCAAACCGCTACCGGCGTTCAAATCCAGCAGCAGATGATGCCGTTGAATGTGGGCCCGGGCCATGATGTTTTCTCGCAGCGAGGCCAGGTGTTGCCCCATGTTTGAGAGCGTGCGCTGCAACCATTGCTGGCTGGCCGCGTCCACCTGGCTGCCACTAAAGGTGAGAATTTCGGGGGGGGCGCCCGCGTCCTCCTCCAGCATGGCGGCCAGTTGAGCTTCGCGGCGGCGGGCCACTTGTTGGGCAATGGCCGCTTCGTAGCCGATGTTGCCCGGCTGATAAAAAAGTTTGCCTTGCAGCGCATCTGGCAGGTATTGCTGCGCCACCCAGTGGTCGCGGTAGGCGTGCGGATAAAGGTAACCCGCACCATGCCCGAAGCCTTTTTTATCGCGGCTGCCATCTTTGAGATGATTGGGCACAGCACCTTCGGGCTCTTGCTCGACGGTGTGCAGCGCATCGAAAAACGCGAAAAGTGAGTTGGATTTGGGTGCAGTGGCCAGATAAAGACAGGCCTGGGCCAGCGGATAGCGTCCTTCGGGCAGACCCACGTACTCAAATGCGCGAGCGCAGGCTGTAACCACCTGCACCGCCTGAGGGTCTGCCAGGCCCACATCCTCCGAAGCAAAGATGAGCATGCGCCGAAAGAGAAAACGTGGCGATTCGCCCGCATAGACCATTTTGGCCAACCAGTAAAGCGCTGCATCGGGGTCGGAGCCGCGTAGCGATTTGATGAAGGCGCTGATGGTGTCGAAATGGGCATCGCCCTCTTTGTCGTAAAGCACGGCCCGGCGTTGAATGCTCTCTTCGGCTACGGCTAAATCGATGTGAATCTTGCCGTCGGCTGCGGGTAGGGTGGTTTCTACCGCCAGTTCCAGAGCATTGAGCAGGGCGCGGGCATCACCATTGGCTACATTGACCAGATGCTCCAGAGCGTCATCAGCCATTTGCACCTGTTTTTGGCCGAGCCCGCGCTGAGGGTCTGCCAAAGCCATTGCTGCAATTTGGCGTAAATCATGAGCCTCCAGCGGGCGCAGTTGAAAGATGCGAGAGCGGGAAACCAGCGCTTTGTTGACCTCGAAATAGGGGTTTTCGGTGGTGGCCCCAATGAGGATGATAATGCCGTTTTCGACATGGGGCAGCAGCGCATCCTGTTGTGCTTTGTTAAAACGATGCACTTCATCGACGAAAAGGATGGTTTTTTGGCCATATTGTCCGCGGCGTTCCTCAGCCGTGGCAATGGCTTCGCGAATGTTTTTTACGCCGGCCAACACCGCGTTGATGGCGATAAAATGGGCTTGGGTGGTGTTGGCGATGATGCGGGCCAGGGTGGTTTTGCCTGTTCCCGGCGGCCCGTAGAAGATGAGCGAGGAGAGTTGGTCGGCCTGAATGGCGCGGCGCAACAGCCGCCCGGGGCCGATGATGTGGGCCTGGCCCACGAATTCATCCAGGGTGCGGGGACGCATACGCGCGGCCAGTGGCTGTTCGGTGGCCATAAGCTCCTGCCGGCGCAAATCAAAAAGGGTACTCATGGCGCTATTGTAGCACAAAAGCAACGCAAGTGGGATGATTCTCCGGCAAAAGCTGTGGTTTTGAGAGGAAAGCTGCACTGGCATTTTTGACAAATTACATCATTCATCGTTACAATTCGCCACAGTCGCGGCCAAAATTCGTGTTGGCGGTTTTTGACGCGGCTATTGCGATTTGACAACGATGTCACATCTTCGATTCCAGATAAAAAAGAGGAGTTATTCAATGAAAAATGAGCGTTTAAGAACTCTCATCAAGTTTCTGATTCCGGTCTTAACCCTTTTGGCTGTTTTTGTGTTGGTTCCCACCAAGGCTTTTGCCGCTAATTTTGCCGATTCAGCCCCGCGGGAGTCGATTCCGTGGATTTGGTGGATGGGGCCTGTGGGTTCGATTATTGCCCTGGGTTTTGCTTGGTATTTTTATAAATCAGTCATGTCTCATAGCGAAGGGACTGATGAGATGATTGAAATTGCCCAGGCTGTACGAGATGGTGCTATGGCTTATCTGGCGCGACAATACAAAGTTGTTGCCATTGCCTTTGTTGCCTTATTTGTCATCTTCCTTTTCCTGGCTTATGTTTTGCACGTGCAGAACACTGTCGTGCCCTTTGCTTTCCTCACCGGCGGCTTCTTTTCCGGTTTGTGCGGTTTCTTTGGCATGAAAACTGCCACCAATGCTTCGGCTCGCACAGCGCATGCTGCCCGCACCGGGCTGAACGATGCCCTGGTTATCGCTTTTCGGGCAGGCGCGGTGATGGGCCTGGTCGTGGTTGGCTTTGCCCTGCTGGATATTTCTATCTGGTTCCTTGCACTTTATTATTTGTTCCCCAGCACGTTCTTTGGCGCAGGCAGCCCTCTGCCACAGATTACCGTTATCATGCTCAGCTTTGGTATGGGCGCTTCGACACAGGCGCTTTTCGCCCGTGTCGGTGGCGGCATTTATACCAAGGCTGCTGATGTTGGCGCCGACCTGGTAGGCAAGGTCGAGGCTGGCATCCCCGAAGATGATCCCCGCAATCCTGCCACCATTGCCGACAATGTGGGCGACAACGTGGGCGATGTTGCGGGCATGGGGGCCGACTTGTATGAATCTTATGCCGGTTCGATTTTGGCAACGGCGGCATTGGGCGTGGCCGCGGTGAGTGTTGCGGGCCCCAAATTCCTGGGCGATGTTTCTCTCATCCAAATGCAGTTGCGCTATTTGACCGCTCCTCTGGCCCTGGCCGGGATGGGCGTTTTGCTCTCGATTTTGGGCATCTTTATGGTGCGCACCCGCGAAGGCGCCAGCATGTCGGAATTGATGGGCGCTTTGGGCAAGGGTGTGAACATCAGCTCTGCCGGAATTATTGTGCTTTCGTTGCTGGTGGTCTGGATTCTCAAGCTACCCAATTGGTGGCAAGTTTGGATTGCGATTATCACGGGCCTGATTGTAGGCATCATCATTGGCAAGGCCACTGAGTACTACACCTCGCAGGCTTATAAACCTACCAAGGGGATTGCTTCGGCCGCAACCACGGGCCCGGCCACTGTCATCATCGAAGGGTTGGCCGTGGGGATGAATTCTACCATGATTCCGGTGCTTTCCATTGCTGTGGGCATTTTCATCAGCTTTTATGTGGTGGGCGGTGCCACCAACACGCTCATGGGGCTCTTTGGCGTGGGGATTGCTGCTGTTGGCATGCTCTCGACACTGGGCATTACCCTGGCTACCGACGCCTACGGCCCCATTGCCGACAATGCAGGTGGCAACGCCGAAATGGCGCATCTCCCCCCCGAAGTTCGCCAACGCACCGATCAACTGGATTCGTTGGGCAACACCACCGCAGCCACCGGCAAAGGCTTTGCCATCGGTTCTGCAGCTCTGACCGCACTGGCTTTGCTGGCTGCCTATCTGGAAGAGATTCGCTATGGCCTTGAGCATCTGGCGCATATCTCGCAGGTAGAGATTGCCGGGCGCACCGTGCAGGTCGTTGAGATGAGCATGAAAGATTTCATGGCTTATTTTGATGTTACCCTGCTGAACCCTGCTGTGCTGATTGGCATTTTTGTGGGAGCTGTCACAGCCTTCTTCTTTGCTGCTCTGACCATGGAAGCGGTCGGGCGTGCTGCCGGTGGCATGGTGGATGAAGTCCGCCGCCAGTTCCGCGAGATTCCCGGCATTTTGGAAGGTGAAACCAAGCCTGATTATGCTCGTTGTGTTGAGATTAGCACTGAGGCAGCGCAGAAAGAGATGGTGATGCCCGCCTTGCTGGGAATCATCGTGCCGTTGATTGTGGGCGTGCTGTTGGGCGTAGCTGGCGTGTTGGGCCTGCTCATCGGTGGTCTGACCGCTGGTTTTGCACTGGCGATCATGATGGCCAATGCCGGTGGCGCCTGGGACAACGCCAAAAAGTATGTAGAAGAGGGCGCTCATGGCGGCAAAGGCTCAGATTCGCACAAGGCCACTGTAGTGGGCGATACCGTGGGAGATCCCTTCAAGGATACCTCGGGCCCGTCACTGAACATCCTCATCAAACTGATGTCCATGGTCTCGGTGGTCTTTGCGGGCCTGGTGGCCTCGCTCTACGGCGGATTCGGCTTGATTGGTATGTTCTTGCATTAACACCACAAAGGCACAAAGACACTAAGAACACCAAGAATTTCAAAACTTTTTCTTTTCTTGTACCTTGGTGGCTTCGTGGTTTCTAGCCGGGCTACCTTAGTAGTAGCGAAAAATCTGCAAAATCTGTGCCATCTGTGGTTGCCATGGCGACGAATCCATCTTCGCCGTTCGCCGAGATGCACTGCCCTTTTCTCAAGTTTCAAAGGTGCATCTACTTAGCACATTGACTCTTGCTTAATGCAACTAATTCTCAAGGCCCCGGAGCAAACACTCCGGGGTCTTTGCTATGGGTCAGGTTTTAGATACCCTTCGGTTTTCAATAACTTCATAAAATGGAGCTGAGCCGCTGAGGCGGGCTGCATGACATTTTCCGCCATCCAGATGGTGTGTTTCATGGGCATATCAACAATGGGAATAATTTGGATATTGCCCAGGCGGATGCAGCGTTTGGCGGCCAACTCGGGCACAAAACCCACCCCAATCCCCTCCTCCACCGCCAGGATGATAGCTTCGGAGTTACCTACGGTAATCACCGTTTGCAATTCATCGACACTGATGTCGTGCCGGGCCAGCGCTGTTTTCATGGCCTGATACGTGCCCGAGCCCTCTTCGCGCAGGATGAGCCGTTCTTGCAGCAACTCCCGCGGCTGAATGGCCTCAACCTGGCACCATGGGTGTTGCCGGGGCGCAATAAGCACAACTCGATCCTGAATGAAGCGGCGGTGACGAATGTCCCGGTGCGGAGTAGGAATGCTGGTAAAAGCAAGATGCACCTTGTTGGCAGCCAACAAATCCAGCACGCGCCGCCTGGAACCCACGCGCACAGTGGCATTGACACCGGGAAATTGTTCGCAAAATCGGGCCATCAAAGGGGGAAGAAGATATTTACCGGTGGTGGTAGAGCAGCCAATCTCTAAATGCCCAATAACTTCATCCCGCAGCGAGTGCATCATTTCTTCGGTGCGTTTGCAGCGGCGGATTAAATCTTTGGCCATGGGCAATAAATACGCGCCCGCTTCGCTGAGCAGCACCCGCCGCCCCTGTCTTTCGAAAAGTTTGATAGCCAGTTGTTTTTCCAATGAGCGAATGCGCTGAGTGATGGCGGGCTGACTAAGATGAAGCTCGTGGGCGGCAGCAGAGAAATTTTCTAATTCTGCTGCAACAATAAAAACTTGCAAATCGTGCCAATCAAGCATGAAAAATCTCCTCTTTGGGTAAAGGTAGCATCGGCGTATGCACGAGACCGGGGTTGTGTCATATTTTTCATCTTACACACGCCATATAAGTTTCTATGAACTATTTTAATAATAACTGTCTATTAGTAACAATGACATAGATCATATCTTAATAATAACATTATCTTATAAACTTAGGGTGTAACCGCCGCAGTCCGTTATTGCCTTATCTCCACCACTCATTCACACAAAGAGGAAGATGCTCAATGAAGAATCAAAAAATCCTACTGCTTCTTCTTGCTGCCTTGCTGATTCTGCTGCTGGCCGGTTGTAGCAGCACGATGACAGCAGCGCCGCAATCACAGGAGGCACCACCCACCAAGGTCGCGGCCTCCACCGCAGACCACACACAATTTGACGAACTCAAAAAAGTATTCAAAACAGCGCCCGAAGTCACGAAAGCCTGCCTGGAATGTCACACCGAAGCCTCGAAACAAGTCATGGACGATATCCACTGGACGTGGAATTACCATGACGAGGAATCGGGTGAGGTGTGGGGCAAGAAGGGCGTTATCAACAATTTCTGAATCAGCACCGTTAGCAACGAGGCTCGTTGCACCAGTTGTCACACAGGATACGGTTGGAAAGACCAGAATTTTGATTTCAGTAAAGAAGAAAATGTCGATTGTCTGGCGTGCCATGACACAACAGGCAAATACAAAAAATTCCCCGCGGGTGCGGGGCATCCTGCCTATGTAGAAAAGGAGTTTCCGCCGAAGAGTGGGAAAATTTGGAAACCTATCGACTTGGGAGAGGTGGCGCAAAATGTAGGTGAGGCTAAGCGTAACAATTGCGGGGCCTGTCACTTTAATGGTGGCGGCGGCAATGGTGTCAAGCATGGCGATCTGGACACCTCTTTGATTGATCCGCCCAAATCTTTGGATGTGCACATGTCCAAGGAGGGCGAGAATATGGACTGCGCAGATTGCCACAAGACTGAAGGGCACAACACGGCTGGCAGTCGTTATGATATGATTGCCAAAGATACGCATGGCAAAGATTTACCCAAGAGCGATGGTGAGCCCACCTCCTGCGAATCGTGCCATGGTTTGGCCCCCCACGAAAAGGCCAAGCTAAACGATCATGTGGATCGCGTAGCCTGCCAGACCTGCCACATCCCCACCTTTGCCCGTGGCGGCAATCCCACACTGGTTTGGTGGGATTGGTCACTGGCTGGTGACAAGAAACGTGGCGTTGAGGAGGATGCGTTTGGCAAGCACAGCTACGACTTCAAGAAGGGAGAGATGACCTGGGCCAAGGATATTGTTCCTACTTATAAATGGTTCAATGGTCAGACCGATTATGTTCATATCGGTGAGCAGGTTGAAACAGATGGCAAGGTTATTCTTAACGCCCTGGGTGGCAGCCCCGATGATCCCAATGCCCGCATCTATCCTTTTAAGGTTGTAAATGGCAAGCAAGGATATGATCCCGAAACCAAACAGCTTCTTGTGCCTCATCTCTTCCCTTCGAACAAGGAAGACAAGACAGCTTACTGGAAGGGATATGATTGGGATGCTGCATTCAAGGCAGGCATGGACGCGGTGAATCAGCCCTTTAGTGGTCAATATGAATGGGTCGATACCGAGATGTACTGGCCTATTACGCACATGGTGGCCCCGGGCGACGAGGCGCTGCAATGTGGCGATTGTCATTCACCCAATGGACGTATGACGCAGGTTGCAGGTGTGTATGTGCCCGGACAGGATCGCTTCCCCTGGGTGGATACGCTGGGCTGGCTTTTGGCAGGCCTGTCGTTGCTGGGCGTTATCATCCATGCCTTCCTCCGGTATCGCTCCAGCAAGCAGCATGGCGCTTAAACTCCCAATCCAGACTCCACGATTTTAGAGGATAATTCATTATGAAAAAAATTCGCCTTTACTCCGGTTTTGAACGGTTCTGGCATTGGGCGCAAGCCCTCATCATCATCGCACTGGCATTTACCGGCTTTTGTGTGCATGGAACCTATCGTATCAACCCCTTTGAGCAGGCTTATCAGCTCCACCGCACTTTGGGTTTTGTTTTGGTGGGCTTGTTCATCTTTGCTATCTTCTGGCATCTCACCACGGGCCAGTGGAAGCAGTATTTGCCTCACCGTCAAAAGATATCCCGGCAGATTCGTTATTACACGTGGGGCATGTTTCGGAATGAGCCGCATCCTTACAAGAAGAGCGAGCTTTCCAAGCTGAATCCCTTGCAGCGCATTACCTATTTGGGATTCCTGGTACTCATCTTCCCGGTGCTGGCAACCACAGGGCTGATGACCATTTACTATGATCAAGTTAAGCTTTGGTTCCCGATAAAACTGGAAACGCTGGCCCTAATTCATACCATCGGCGCATTTCTGCTGGTGACGTTTTTCATCGTGCATGTTTACATGACAACCACAGGGCATACAGTTTTTTCGAACATCATGGCGATGATTACCGGCTCGGAGGAAATTCCAACAGAGGATGATCCCGTTGTTGTCTGATAACGTTTTGGATGTTTGATGCCCCATAAAAAGACCGGCTGACACGGATGCAGCCGGTCTTTTGTGGCATTGACTACCGTCGATTATGCCATGGATTGTTGCACTTGCTGCGCCAGGGTTGCGCCTGCTTTCAGCAAGGCCCGCACCGCGCCCATGCTGTGGGCCTCGGCATAAACCCGTAGTACCGGCTCTGTGCCCGAAGGACGAATCAGTAGCCAGCTATTATCGGCCAACAGATATTTGACACCATCGCGGGTATTGATGTGAATCACCTGCGCATCAGCCAGACGCACAGGCGCGTTGGCGGTTAGTTTTGCCACCATTTCCTTTTTATCAAAGGGTTTTGTTTTGTAATCGTTGCGGGCATAAGAAAAATATCCGACTCGGGCCATAATTTGGTCAATCAGGGCATTGACATCACCCCCCTGCTGGGCCACCAGCTCAGCCAGCAGCAAGCCCATGAGTACGCCATCACCCTCAGGAATATGGCCGCTAATGGAAATACCACCTGATTCTTCACCACCGATGAGTACATCGTGGCTGAGCATAAGCTCGGAGATATAATTGAAGCCCACGGGCGTTTCGATGACTTCCAGTTGCTGCTCCTGGGCCAAGCGATTGAGCATTTGCGTGGTACTCACCGTTTTGACCACAACGCCCCGCTGGCCCCGCTGCAAAAGATAATCCAGTGTTAGGGCCATGATTTGGTGAGGATTCACAAACTCGCCTCCCGGGCCCATGGCCCCAATACGATCCGCGTCGCCATCTGTGGCCAGGCCCAACACAACCTCACCCTGCTGCAACATCTGCTGCAAAGGCTGCAAATGCTTGCCAATGGGTTCGGGATGCAGCCCGCCAAATCCGGGATTCATCTCATGGTGCAAAAGTTGTGGCTCAGCGCCTGCTTCACGCAGCAAACGGTCGGTATACCCAATGCCCGCGCCATACATGGCATCGATGCCAATGCGCAGCCCCGAAGCTGCAATCGCATCCAAATCCACCAAGGTGCGCACATGCCGGGCGTAATCGGGATAAGGATCAAAAAAGGTGACAAGTCCCTGGGCAACACCCTCCCGCAGCGGCATCACCCGCGGCACGCGATTTTGCTGCCGATTGGCCTGTAATTGTATCTCAATCGCTTTGCTGGCCTCGGGGCTGGCAGAACCACCATAAGCCGCTTTGAGCTTGAGCCCATTGTACCGAGGCGGGTTATGACTGGCCGTAATCATCACGCCACCAGCAGCCCGATGCTTGACTATGGCATACGAAACCGCGGGCGTGGCTGCAAAACGCTCTGTTATCAGCACACGAATGCCATTGCCAGCCAGCACGCGCGCCACCGTTTTAGCATAACGGTCCGATAAAAAGCGCGTATCATAGCCCACCACAAAAAGCACATCCGGGCCCGATTGCTGCATGTTGGCAATATCGGCAATCGCTTGTGCCACCCATCTGACATTTTCAAAGGTAAAATCATCACTGATGATTGCTCGCCAACCATCTGTACCAAAATGAATACTCATTTGCATTAAAGCTCCATCACACGAATTGAAAAATCTGGCAACGCTGCACAGGTCGGGCTTGCGCCACAGTTGCCAAATGTATCACAAATCGCTTCAATAAGTCAATACAGTTTGACACCCAGACACGATGCTGCTAAAATAGGCTTGCACTCAGGTAACGGTACAGAGCACCTGCATCGTTACCAACTTAATACCGATAAACTGTAGCATTCCCGGCCTCCACCGGGAACAGGGTAAGTCCGGTGCAAATCCGGCGCTGTCCCGCAACTGTCAGGGCTCAGGCCCAAGCCAGAAAACCTGCGCTACAACATCATCGGAAGCCTGCGCGGATAGGCCCCGGTCTGTATTTCCCAAATGCGAGGCCTTGTCCCACTCGGACAAGGTTTTTTATTTGTGGGGAACGCGCATGACAACCATCTTTCATCTCACTCAAAGGAGTCCTCATGCGTAAACGTTATCTCATCCTCATCACAGTTGTTTTGACCTTGCTGGTCATCAGTACCGCAGCTTTTGCTCAGGGAGGCGACAAGCACGTGGCTGTGGTCATCCAATTCCCCGATCACGTTCACAGTGAAATCGTTACCGTGCCCCAAGCTGCTACGGCTGCCGATGTTCTGGCGGCTCTCAGTTTGCCCGTGGTAATGTCTGATACCAACTGGGGCAAAGCGCTGTGCAAGATTGGTGATGTAGGTATGCCCGCAGACAACTGTTTTGGCGATCCGGATGGCCAATCATGGGCCTATTTCCATCTTAATGCCACCAACGATGGCTGGGACAGCTCGCAGGTGGGCATTAGCGGCTACACTCCCGCAGATCAAGCCGTGGAGGGTTTTGCCTGGACAAAGTATGATGCCAACTGGCAACCTACTGTCAAACCTCCGGTTAAAACCTACGCCGATGTCGAGGCAGAAAACACACCTCCCCCAGCCGAAATCCCCGAGCCCACCACCATTTTACTGCTGGGCAGCGGCCTATTGGGCATGGCGGGCTATGTGCGTCGCCGTAAATCGGCAGCCTGATCTTTACACACTCCGGCCCCTCCAGTTTGTTCGGAGGGGCTTTTTTTGTCTATGCGCCCGAAACTTCTCCTGCTGCTCGTACTGTTGCTGCTGGCCCTGGGCTGGCAGCCTGGCCGCGCCCAGGAGCCAAGCCATGCCGGACTGGTGGTGCAATTTGGCGATGGCTCGGTGGTTACTGCCTGCGTGCAGTTCAGCAGCGACGATATCAGCGGAGCGGAATTCCTACATCTTTCGGGCCTGAACGTTATCACGGACCCTCAAAGCAGCTATGGCGAAATCGTTTGCAAAATCGAGGCCGGCCCCCACAGCGATGGTTGCGACTTCCCACAAGATGAGTGCTTTTGTCAGTGCCAGGGCGCAGTTTGCACTTACTGGACTTATTTTCATCTTCGGGACAATGTCTGGCAATACTCCAATCTCGGAGCCTCCAACTATCGGGTAAAGGATGGTGATGTGGAGGGTTGGATTTGGGGAGCTGGTTCTCCCGGCAGTTCCGAGGTGCAGCCTCCGCTCATTCCCTTAGAGCAGATTTGTATTCAGCCCACAGCCACACCCCTTCCTGCGGCCACGGCTACCCCCACCACGGCCACAACACCTGCGTCCACGCATACACCTTCATCCACCCCTACCCGCACTCCCACCCCCACGCTTACGCCTACAGCCACGCCAACGCCCACCCGCACACCTACGCGCGCGGCCACGCCCACCCTCCGCCCGGGCGTAACGCCTGCGCCCACCCGCACACCCGAGCCCACCGCCACCCCGCGCCCCCCCATCATCATCGACTTGATGTTAGCCCCCGAGGTCATGGCGCCGGGGCAGTGCGCCACCTTGCAATGGGAAATTAGCAACGGGGATGAAGCCTGGCTGGATGATGGCTCGGGCGAGCAACGCGTGCCCCTGGCCTCGCAGCGAGAAGTCTGCCCCGAAAGGGACACCACCTACACGCTGCGGAGCGCTCAGGGACAGACTCAGCAAAAAGCTGTGGCACAGCTTCAAATCGTGGCGCCCAGCCCCACACCCGCACCATTGCCCACAGCCACACCACGCCCGCCCCAAATGCCCCAGGCCACAGCCACAGCCACACCCGCCCCCAACTTCCAACCGATTCAGCGCCTGACACCAGTGCCCGCATCCCATGCTACAGCATCGGGCCACACGCGCACCTGGCTCAGCTTTGCCCTCATCATGCTGGGATTGCTGGCCGCGGGCCTGTGGTTGCTACGCCGCTAACACCATGCAACCCTCCTTTCATCCTTACACCTGGACTTTGTGGCTGGTCGCGGGCATGAGCATGGTGCTGCTCACCCGAAATCCTCTGTACTTGCTAATCTTGCTGGTAGCCGCGGGCCTGCTTTACGCAGTGTTACTGCAAGAGGCTGCTCAACATGGAAACAGCGCTGCCAGCCAGCAACCCCTGGCCTGGCGCGTTATCGTGCGGCTGGCCCTCTTCTTGTGGGGATTCACCATCCTTTTCAATGCCCTGACTGTGCATGTGGGCCCGCACATCCTGTTTACCCTGCCGCGGTGGCCGGTCATTGGTGGCCCCATCACCCTGGAAGCCCTGGTTTACGGCTTTGTAACAGGCCTGAACTTTGTAAGCCTGATTTTACTCTTCGCCATCTACAACAGCGTACTGGGCCCGCACGACATCCTGCGCATGATTCCCGGATTTGCCTACCAAACGGGCGTAGCCATCTCCATTGCCATCTCATTTGTGCCGCAAACAGTGGTAGCCTGGAGCGAGATTCGAGAAGCACAACGCCTGCGCGGGCATCGGGTAAAGGGATGGCGCGACACACTGCCCCTGTTCATCTCGCTGCTCAGCCACGGACTGGATCGGGCCATTCAACTGGCCGAAAGCATGGACGCCCGCGGCTTTGGTGGACGCATTTTACCAGCGAACCCACGCCAGATGTGGTTGGTGCGCAGCAGCGCGTTGCTGGGACTGCTGCTGATGCTGGCTGGTCTGATAAGCAAATCATGGCACACCGCAGTGCCGTGGCTGGGATTAAGCTTGATGGCTGCAGGCGCAACACTCATGCTGCTGAGCCTGTGGCAAGGTGGCGCCCGGGTGCAGCGCAGCCGCTATCGCCGCTGGCTGTGGCGTCCGCAAGATTGGGCACTGCTGCTGAGCTCAGGCCTGATGTTGCTCACGACCACAATCATCCATTGGCGCTGGCCGCATTGGCTCTACTACTATCCCTACCCGCCCCACAACCTTATTCCCGACTTCAATGCACTGCTTGGACTTCTCTTCATCCTGCCCCTAATGCCCGCACTCCTGCGCAAAGGCAGCTAAGCGCATCAGGGCTCTTCGCCCAACACCACCGACACCTGCATGGTTTGCCCTTCGCGAATGATATCCAGGATGACCTCTTGCCCGACCTCGGTATTTTCTTGCAAATACGCATCCATATCTTCCCAACTGGTCAAAGGCACACCGTCGATGGCTGTAAGAATATCACCCCCAATGAGATAACGATAATTGCCCAAAATAACCTCATCATTGGCAGGACGAATGCCTGCTTGCATTGCGGGCGAACTATCGTAAATGCGGGCGATGAGTAGACCTTGCTCCACCGGAAGCCCTAGGCGCGCGGCCAGCATGGGCGTAATGGCATAGCCCAGATGCTCGATGCCCAGCCAGGGGTGCGCATAGCGCCCCTTTGCGATGAGAACGGGCACAACCCGCTTAGCCTTGTTGATGGGAATAGCCAGTCCTACACCCGCGTTGGCTCCGGTGGGCGAGTAGATGGCAGTGATAACACCCACCACCTGGCCCGCGGTATTCAGCAGCGGCCCCCCTGAATTGCCATGATTGATATCTGCATCCGTTTGGATGACCTTGCGCAGCACCCGACCCTCCTTGACACGAATGGTGCGATCCAAAGCACTCACAATACCCGCGGTCATGGTACGCTGAAAACGTCCAAAAGGATTACCAATGGCCAGCGCCAGTTGTCCCACTTGCAGCGCATCAGAATCAGCCAGGGGCAAAGGATGCACATCCGGGGGCAAAGCATCTACCTTGATCACCGCTAAATCATTGGCCGGGTCAGCGCCCACCACCTGAGCTGGCAAAACCACCCCCGGCGCAAAACGAACCTCAATACTGTGCGCTTCTTCGACAACATGATAATTGGTAAGAATGTGACCCTGAGCATCCCACACAAAGCCAGAGCCAGAGCCATTTTCGGGCGTAGAGCCCCAAAAAAAATCGTAGCGCAGAATCTTGGTCGTAATGTTGACCACCGCGGGGCTACTTTGTTGATAAATCTGAATCAGTTGCGGCTCGATACCCGCAGCAGTGGCCAGAGCGCTGGCACGCTCAGGCGTAGCCGTGGGCGCGGGAGTAGGCGTCAGCGTTGGCGCGGGCAAGGGCGCGGGCGCGCGGGTGTCGCGGCTGCTTAGCTTCCCCAACATCAAACCCATCCCCAAACCTGCGCCGCAGGCAAAGAGAGCAGCCAGCAAAAGCCCGATGAACCAGAAAGATGTTTTGCGAGTCATGTTTTTGCGTATGAATAACTTGGATAAGTCGCGGTCTTGTTAGTATACTTCCTCCATTGCCCGATGTCCAAGAACTGTGCCTGATGACTCATCTGCCATGACGCCAACTGCCAAGGCTGTACCGCAACCCTCCCGGAGTATCGCAACTTACATCTGGCTGGGTATGATGGCGCAAATGATTTGGGGGGCATATCCGGTAACAGCCAAGCGGGCGATGTTAGAGGTTCCTAAATTCTCGTTGCTCTTCTTTGCAACCTTTGCCACCATGTTGGCGGGCCTGTGGCTCATGTACCGCACCGAAAAACGCTCGTGGCAAGAAGCATTTGCCGTGATGCTGCGGACAAAATCATTGTGGGGACTGGCCTTCTTTGTGATTGCCCGCTCGGTCTCCAACATCTTGGCAGTAGAAATGACTCGGGCCACCTGGGTACAACTCATTTATCTGATGACCCCATTTATGGTCGCCATCCTTGGCTCGCTGGTATTTGGCATTCGCACCCCTCGCTACACCTATCGGGCGCTGCTGCTTTCCAGCTTTGGGGCAGCCATGGTACTCATCGAGGATTGGTCGCACATTTTTGCCCGATTCAGCGCCAAAGATGGCTGGGGACTGCTGATTGCCACCTTTTCGATGATGAGTTTGGCCACATACTTTTTGATGATCCGGCGTAATCGGCAGGGCGATATTGGCCGAGGAATGATTTTATTTCAGCAGAGCTTGGTGATGACCAGTACCTACCTGGTGCTGACACTGGTCACCGGTGAAGATTGGGGACGCTGGATGACTGCCTCGCCACAGGGCTGGATGTATGCCATCAGCATTATCACCATCATCCAAATTGGCGGCAATTCATTGCAGATTACCGCTATTGGAGGCGCAAGCCCGGCGCTCATCACCAGCCTGATGCCTTTGCGCCTGATTTCGGCGCTGATACTGGGATGGCTCATCCTGGGGGAGCATCTGACCACCGTTTGGCAGTGGGCCGGCGCCACCATTGTCTTGGTGACAGTTTCGGGGTATTTGTGGCTGCAAAGCCGCGATTCATTCAGCTCGGCATTGTAGCAAAATACCTCATGGCACGCACCCATGGCGGAGCCATTTTTTGTGAAAATAGGTTACGACTAAGGTAGCCCGGCTAGAAACCACGAAGACACGAAGCCACAAAGGCACGAAGAAAAGAAAAAGCTTTGAAATTCTTGGTGTTCTTAGTGTCTTTGTGCCTTTGTGGTGATTGAAGTCGG
>Ga0256914_1001881_pt1 | contig 18100 bp, 13 predicted proteins | sample HulkmetaG_FD_191571 | JGI IMG/M metagenome (GOLD analysis project Ga0256914, IMG submission 191571) | Hydrothermal chimney microbial communities from Main Endeavour vent field at the Juan de Fuca Ridge, Pacific Ocean - Hulk | ecosystem: Environmental > Aquatic > Marine > Hydrothermal vents ... | reverse complement strand
GAAGGCCTGCTGTAAGATCAGTCTTTGTCTGTATCTCATGTGTATGATTCCCAATTTTCCGGCTAATCCTTTCTTAAAATCAAGTTAGCAATCCATTCAGGGTCAGTTCTTTGGGTGCACTTTAAGGCTGGCCCTGAGTCGTTTTAAATAGCTTCCCTCATGTGCTGTCCATGGGCATAGCCCTGGGCTGGAGTCCCTCCTGGCTGCCCCTGATTGTAGTTGCCTCTCACCCTCTGAGGAGTTACGTAGAAGTGGGTGTAGTATTTTGTTGACAATAGAGATATATTGTGTATTATTTATCTGTATTGCTGCGTGCTTCTGCTCCTGCAGGCATACCCCACGAAGATGGGGGGTGGGTGCCTGTTCTTTTATTTTTTCCGCCTGTTTGTCGATAAGATGGGAGAGTAACTCTCAATGTGGCACTTTTATGGTAAGTGGCCACAGGCACCGCATCTGCTGTGTCGGAGTTTTCGCCTACTTGGCGGGCATTTGAAGTACAGGTAGTACGTCTGCATGCCCGCCGTCTTGCATCTGGGGTTTCGCAACTTAGCTGCGGTATCCTGTTACCACCATAATTTTCCATTTCTGTTAGGAGGGCAGCACATGAGAAAAATAACCATCCTGCTGACATGTGTGTCTATTATATGTTGGCAGACAGTGTGGGCATCAGGTGGCTATCGCCTTGGGGTACAGCCGTGCTGGATGCCTGAAAAGGCCTTGGAGATATTTACTCCACTGTCAGAATATCTGAGTAAGGCCCTTGGTGTCCCTGTGGAGCTTGTGGTTTATGACAATGCCGTCCAGTTTCATCAGGGCCTGGAAAAGCTGGATATGGTCCTTCAGGATGCCTATTCAGCCTATCTTCATTCCATGGACTCCTTTGAGCCTGTTGTAATTGCAGAGAACAGGTCGGGAAAGACTACAGACAGGGGAGCTGTTATTGTCAGAAAAGACAGTCCGTTTAAGACTCTATCTGACCTGAGGGGCAAGAGTTTTTTGTTTGGAGCCGCTCACAACACTGCCAAGTTTTATTCCGTATGGATACTCTTGGAGGAAAACGGCATTAATCCCAGAAAGGACTTTTCCGAGATTGCCGAAGGTGGAGATTGACTGTCAAATGCTATGGCCGTGGCCGTAGGAGATTATGATGCAGGTGCCGTTTGTGCAGATTTTCTGGAAGAAAAGGAACATTCCAGGGTCGTTCAGAAGGTTCGGGTGCTGGCCTATACCGATCCTGCGCCTGGATGGCTTCTGGTGTTGAGGAAGGACCTTCCTGAAAGCGTGAGGAAAAAGGTCTATACTGCTTTGACTGGGATCAAGACAGGCCATTACAGCAAAGTGTTGTCTTCAACACCATGGAGTGGTTTTCTGAAACCGGACAGTAGTGAAATTATGGAGATAGGTACCCTTGTAAGGAAGTATAAGGTGCCCTATTCCCTTTAAATGTCTCTGCGAAAACAGATAACCCTGGTTTTTTTTGTACTGGTCACAGGGGTAATTCTCACCACCATCTCTATTATCCGGTACTATTCGGAACATCTTTTTCTGGAAGAGTTCCGCAAAGAGGCCCTGGTAATGGCCAGGACCCTGTCCATCCAGTCCAAGCGGGCACTTCTTACTAATCATTTTTCCGATCTAATGTTTCAGATTGAGGCCCTTGCCCAGCAGGACAACATCCTTTATGTGATGGTATGCTCCAAGGACGGAATCATCCGCGCGCACAACGATCTTGATCAACTGGGGCGCAAGATGGATGACCAGGGATTTTCCCAGGCCCTCAGCGGCAAGGAGTTTGTTGTAAAGAAACACAAGGGGGATGTTGCCTTTTATCAGATAGCAGTACCTGTGAAGATAGGGAACCGTATCTATGGTGTTGCAGAGATAGGTTATGATCTCTCCCGCATACTTCATACCTTCCGACTTTACGATTACCTCATACTTCTCATCTCTTCGGCTGGGATCATAATAGGTCCCCTGATCTGTATGAGACTTGCAGGAAGGATCACTGCGCCTATCATGCGTCTCCAGGCAGCCACATATGACTTCGCCCGGGGAAAGTTCGATGTGCAGGTGCCGGTGGAGTCATCAGAAGACGAGGTAGGACAGCTTTCAGAGACATTCAACAAGATGACCTTTGTCCTGAAGAGGACAATCCTTAAACTCAAGCATTCCTACCTGTTTCTCAACAAGATCGTCACCAATATATCTGACATCCTGCTTGTTGTGGATGAGTATGGAAATATCGTCAAGGCTAACCCTGCGACTGCCAGGGCCATGGGTGCCAGGTCAGTCGTTGAGGTCAGGAAGAACTGGAAGCTGCAGGATCTGTTTATCCTAAAGGACTTCCTGAATATGCCAATTCCCTCGAAGATGGAGTTTTCCAGCAAGGAGTGCTACATGATGGCTGCCGAGGGGCCGGTGCCTGTGCTGGTCAGCATGAGTTATCTCTCCAATAACAATGGCAGAAATGTCTTCGTTGTTACCGGACGTATCATCAAAGAGATAAAGATGAAGGAGGAGCAGCTATGGCGTGAACACCACAGGCTTGCCACCATCCTGCAGTCTCTAAGTGAAGGTGTAATCGTGGTGGATGGATCCGGCACCATATCCCTTGTGAATCATGAGATGGAGCGGATCGCAGGGCTTGATAGAAAGGAGATGGTCGGTAAGAAGATAGAAGAAATTCTCCATTTTGTGGATGAGGAGTCCAGCAAACCGGTTGAAGTCAATGTGGACCGCCTGTCAGAGATAAAGCAGCGCAGTCTGGTCCTGAAAAATGCCCGGGGTGAAGACCGTATGGTGGTCCTCAATGCGGCTCATATCAATTTTGAAGATGATGTCACGGGCTTTGTCATCGTGGTCCACGACATAAGTGAAAAGGTAATGCTGGAAAGGGAGGTCATAAAGGCTCAGAAGATAGAGGCCCTTGGGCTGCTCGCCGGTGGTATAGCGCATGATTTCAATAACATGTTGATGGGTATCCAGGGTTATATCAACCTTACGCAGCTATCGTGCAGCAGAGGTGACAAGCAGAAGGTAGAGAGCTTTCTTACCAGGGCAGAGGGGGCTGTGGATCAGGCGAGGGATCTGGCGCAACAGCTCCTCACCTTTTCAAAGGGTGGTATACCGGTAAAGACCCCGTTGCTGCTCCAGGATACCATCAGGGAAATAGCCTCTTTCGTGGTCAGGGGCAGTGCCATAAAGTCGGTCTGTGAGGTCGATGATAAACTCTGGCCTGTGGAGGCAGATCCGTCCCAGATCAGCCAGGTGTTGAACAACCTCTTGATCAACGCGGTACAGGCAATGCCTGATGGTGGTACTATCACAATTAGGGCAAGGAATATGGTGCTTGATACACCGTATGAGGACCTGGAACCAGGCAAATATGTTCAGATTCAGGTGGAGGATCAGGGATATGGTATACCCAAGAAGCTTCTAAGGTCCATATTTGATCCCTATTTCACCACCAAGGAGGAGGGAAACGGTCTGGGGCTGGCTGTTGTCCATTCGATTATTCAGAAACATGGTGGCCATATATCCGTGAAATCAAAGCCCAACCAGGGGACCACCTTTACCATATATCTTCCAGCTACCCACAAGATGCCAAAGAAGGTGGATCAGGAGGGCGTGGACAGGGTACTTGCCGGCGGCGGGCGGATCATGATACTTGATGATGATGACATGGTGCGCGAGGTCCTTGGCGCAATGCTCCAGAACCTTGGTTTTGATGTGACTGCCGTGGCAGATGGCAGGGCCATGCTGCGCCATTACAAAGAGGCGATTAGCAGTGGTGATCCTTTTATTATGCTCATAACCGATATTACCCTTCCTGGTCAGAAAAACGGGTTGGAGTATGCAAAAGAGGTCAGGAAGATGGACCCCGACGCAATTATTATTGCTGTCAGCGGATATGCCAATGATCCGGTAATGGCAGAGCCTGCAAAATTTGGTTTTCAGCGCGCCATATCCAAACCCTTCAAGATCAGCAGGTTGCAGGAGATACTTGCTGAGGTACTGTCTATGAGTAAGAGATACCGGCAGAGGGGCAGGAGGGAAGATATATCCGGGTAGTCCAACAGGGAGAGCTGCGATGTTTGATTTTGCTCCGTGTAATGTCCAAATGTTTATGGTATTTGAGCGGTTGCCTGTCCAGGATTGATTATGCTGATAATACCTCCATATGAACAGGTCAGCCTGGTGTATTGTTGAGCGCGGGATCGACTTCTCCTTCTGTTCTTACCAAATTGCTTTTGCATTTCATGTGTCGTGTCGAGTGAATACGGGACAAAGTTGAGGTCTGTTCCGGGTACCCTGTAAACAGATACGACGTGATGGGACCCGTATGTATTCCCATGCCGGAAACGGGACAGCCCCTTGCTCCTGGGAAGGGGCTGTCTGCACGGGCTTGTTATTGGGGCTTGCGAATAGAATGTCCGTAGGGATGGCCTCTCTGAGACAAGCATAATCTGCGAAAGATACCATACTGCCTTGTGTGAGAAGGTTACAGTTTGAACTGATGAACCATATCCTTCAACTCATGCGATAGTGTGTCCAGTTTCCTCGCTGCATCCCGTACCTTATGGGCGCCCTGTTCCGCGGCTTCCCCGCTCTGGGCTATTCCTTCGCTGAGCCCTGACATCTGCTGAACCATACCACTTGCCATGTGGCTGTGGTCGTTGATCTTATTGGTGGTGGCCGTCTGTTCCTCCACGGCGGCGGCTATGGTGTCTGAAATATCCGCCATGTTCCCTATGGTTTCCACGATCTTGCCAGTGGCCTCTTTTGCATCAGATGCCTTTGTCTGCAGGTTTTGAACTATTTCATCGATCTCATGAACTGATTCACTGGTCTGCTTGGCCAATTCCTTTACTTCATTAGCTACTACAGCAAATCCCTTGCCTGCTTCTCCGGCCCTCGCGGCCTCTATGGTTGCGTTCAATGCCAACAGGTTGGTCTGCTCTGCGATAGATCCTATCAGGTTGCTCATCTGACCAATTTTTTGAGCAGATTCTGCCAGATCCTGTATCACCATGTCTGTGGTCAGTGTCTGTTCGCGGGCTTCATTCGCAATGTTGCTTGCCAGGCCGGTGTTGTTGGCGACCTCTGTTACCGCATTGTACATCTGTTCCATGGCCGTTACGACAGTGTTGACGCTGTCGTCTGCCTGCCTGGCTGAATCTTGTACCTGAACAGCCTTGTGCTTCACGTCAGTAGCCGCCTGGCTCATGTCTTCTGCCGCCTGGCTCATGACCTTGGATTCTTTTTTCACAGTGTCTGTCTGTTGGGCCATTCTGCTGATGAGTATCCTCATCCTTCTTCTGAATGCGTTTATGAATGTTGATACCTCATCCACTTCAGTAATGACAGCCTTGCGAAATACATCGCAGTAATCACATGAAGTGATCTCTTCATTGAGGATGCGAGGGCAGTGAATCTCCTCAGCATAGCTTCCCGCTTCATACCAGCAGTGACTCGCCTTGCCATAACATGGACAAGAGGTCTTCCCGCACTGTACCAGCGCTGAACAATCGATTTCTGCCTGGTGAAGCTCTTTGGTAAGATCGGCCGCGCCTACTGCCATCTCCCTGAGTTCTTTGCTCAGGGCCAGGAGGGGTTTTACCGTATGGGATATCATTGAGAAGGCCATGAGGCAAAGGATGACCAGCCCCGCGGCCACAAGCACCATGAATGTTTCTTCAGTTTTACTGGATGTGGATTTTATCCTGCTGACATCATGGTATTTTTCTTCTGAAATGTTTTTCGAGACCGAACTGTTGATGTCTTCAATAATCCCGTTGAGGATAGTGGAAAAGGTGTGAGAGGTTTTTATAAGCTTTTCATGTGCTTGGCGGGATTCATTCCATATCCTTACCAGGTCTCTGATGTCAGCGCCTACATTATGGGCTGCGGTAGCTATGGCCGTTGATTTGATCAGCTTCTGCCACTGGGTAAAGTCCTTAAGAATCCTTTTCCAGTTTTCGTCCACCTGGGAAGCCTCTGCCTTGCCATCGAAGTACTTTTCAATAAGTAGAAAGTTTTTGTAGATTGGCTGTATTATCCGTTCGTTTGCCAGCATGTCGATCTGGCTTGCCTGCGTGAATGAGGCCATGTCACCGTTTTTCATGGCCTCTTCGCGTATAGGATCGATTTTTTTATTCATGATGCGGTTCAGGGCCTTTTCGATATGAGAGCGTTTTTCATTCAGCAATCGCTCCTTTTCGGCTTTGGCATTGGCGTATTTTACCACTTTAACGAATAGGGCCTCCAGTTTTGATACGGGCGGGGTCAGGGTGGCGGCGATTTTTTCCAGCATGTCTCTGTGCGCTGAAGAGGCCGGAAGGCTGTGGACGTTTTGGGCCAGTTGTGCAAGGCTCTCTTTTAATTTTATCCTGTCCAGTTTTTTGCCAGACTGTATCCATGTTTCAAAGTGCTCCTCTACTGTTATCAGGGGGGTAACAATGTTGTTGGTGAGTCTTTCCTCTGTGTCTATCCACTGCGCGAGGCTCTGGGAGCCATTGGTGATCTGTGTAAGGCTCCAGAAGCTGCCTGCGCTAAGGGCGATGAAAAGAAACAGGGTGCTTGTTACAAATATGATTATGTAGTTTTTTATGGTCAGCTTGGGTAGCGAAATCATAACCAATCCCTCCTAATTGTGTGCATGTTTTGCACGAACATCGTTTCTGTCCTCGTTACATTTTTTTTACTAATTTTGAGTGCGCTATCGAGTTTTTGGGCGAAATACTTAAATCAAGTTTTGGTATATTTTTATCTGATTTTGAGGTGTGATTATAACCACCTGTAATTGCGGTATCTTCTGTTGGGTGGTATTGTGGGCCATAAAAATGAGGTTGTTTCTGATATTTTTCTCGGAAGAGATAAATATCCTACCATAAGTTACGGAATTGTGATGTAAGTCAAAAAAGGATCCCCTGGAGCGTGAAAAAACATACGGCACTGGCAGTATCCGCTCAACCGGAGCAGCCTGGAGGAGGTTTGGGCTGACCAAAAGAGATGACAAATGGAAAGATCACGGGCATTGCAATACCAAACTGAATTACAATGAGGCCAAACGCCCTTCCAGGTGTACTCTGATATGGAGGTGTACTGAATACCCGCGGCGCAATGATGATATTTGGGGAAATTATGGAGTCTGGTGTATGGAAACGTCAAGGCAGGTGGTGCCGAAGGGGAGATTCGAACTCCCACGAGCGAGGTTTGCTCACTAGATCCTGAATCTAGCGCGTCTACCAATTCCGCCACTTCGGCACGCACGGGCTATTAAAATTTGAGGATTGCCAGTTGTCAAGACCTGTTTTCAAATTGGGACTGGTCTTTATTTCCGTACTTCAATGCCAGCCCTGTCCATGGCCTGTTTCACCTCAGAGATGGGCACTTCCTTGCGGTGGAATATGCCTGCCGCAAGGGCCGATTCTGCGTCAGTGTTCTGGAATACCTCTACAAAATGCCTGGCAGAGCCTGCACCACTCGATGCGATTACCGGGATGCCTACCGCACCCTTGACCGCATTTATGAGTTCGAGATCAAAACCAGAGTTGGTACCGTCCCGGTCTATGCAGTTTAGCAGTATCTCTCCTGCACCAAGTCTTTCACACACCTGTGCCAGCGTGATGGCGTCAAGCTCGCACCCTTCACGACCGCCCTTTATGGTGCACTGGTACCAGCAGTATGTCTCACCGTTGGGCCCCGGAATCTCTGTCTTGATGGTTCTGTGCGGTGTGTCTCCAGGAGACTGTACGTAAATCCGTCTGGGGTCAACGGAGATAACCACTGCCTGGTTGCCATATACGCGGGCGATCTGTTCGATGGAACTCCTGCCTGTGGCCTTGCCGTTTTTCAGGTAGTCCATGACGATGAGAACGGCGTCGCTTCCAATGGATATCTTGTCGGCTCCGGAGCGAAAGTACTCTGAGGCCACTTCAAGCGCAGACCATTTTCTTCCACTGCGGTCTTTGTAATCCCTGATGCCCCCACCTATGGTCAGGGGTACAAAGACGTTTTCAGATGTTTGACGCAGCACCTCGAGCATGGGCATGTCCTTCAGGGGGAAGTCCCTGAAACCCGTTATATTCAGAAAGGTAATTTCATCAGCACCTTCCTGATAGTAGCGGCGGGCAAGTTCCACAGGCTTTCCCAGGTTGCGCACCTCGCCTTTTTCCCTGACATCGTACTGGTCACCCTTGGTCACCACCAGGTCTCCGGCATCATTGGTGCGTACATCAAGACAGGCGATGACACGTTTGGCAAGGTGGGTTATTTCAGGCACCACTGGAGGCAGGGAACTGGAATCCGCCCCTGTGATGAAGTTTTCCAACATCCTGAGGCCTGTCTTGCCACTCTTTTCCGGGTGGAACTGTGTGGCTATCACGTTACCCTTCCGTATGCTGGATGCGTATTCATAGCCATAGTCGGTGTGGGTCAGGATTACAGATGGATCAGCCGGTTCTATATGATAGGAATGGACGAAGTAGACCTTTTCCTCCCCTGAAAGCCCGTTGAACAGGCCACAAGGCTGGCGTACCTTTATGCCGTTCCATCCGATCTGGGGCACGGATAGCCGTGTATCAAATCGTTTCACCCGGCCTTTCAGGAATCCAAGCCCTCTGACGTCTGTTGCCTCTTCACTATATTCAAACAGGGCCTGCAGCCCAAGACATATGCCAAGAAAGGGACGGTCTGCCTCAAGGTACTGGAGGAGTGGCTTGATGAAACCGCGTCTGTCAAGTATTTCCATCATGCTCCCAAATGCTCCCACGCCAGGGAATACCAGTTTTTCAGCGGCGAGTATGTCCTCGCCGGTTTTTACAGGTTTTACACTCTCTCCAAGGGACTCAATGGCATTTATGACGCTTCGTACGTTGCCTGCGCCGTAGTCAAGTAAAGTTATCATTTCTTCCAATTCCTGAAGGTTCCGACAGCAGCCAAATGGCCGCGCAAATTATTGGACAATAAAAATCTTATTTGTTAGACTTATTGAATCTCTCTAATTTAATACTGCCTTGCACAAAAACAAGCATGGCATGGAGACAAATATGGGTAAGTTGGAAAAAAAGGATGATACACGCGGTTCCAGGGTGGAAGCTGCCCGGAGGCTCACGAAACTGGCAGGCATCGTTGCCGAGGGCAGGGCAGATATCCTTGGCCAGGAAGTGATCTTGGGCCATGAAGTGGAGTCGCGATGGGGCGTTACTGTCAGGGATGGATTCATACAATATGATCTTTCCCTGAAGATTCCTGTTAGTGAGACAGGACGCACAGAGAGAAATGGCCATGAGACTTATGGCAGTAAGGAGGGGTTTTACAAAGGGACCTCAACAGGCAGGGGGCGTTACAATGCCAAGAAACACAAGAAGACCACTGGCGCACTGTGGAAAATAGTGAAAAAGGCGGTACAGGAAGGCATACCTGTATCAGATGCCGACGCGACCGCCATGATAGAGAATCTGAGTGGGTATGATGAGTTTGTGGAGCCGGAGTGGAGCGACAGGTGGGAAAGATGCACCCACGCCGTGGTACGCTGCATCCAGGCCAGCAGGGCGGGAGATGTCAAGGCTGCCCAGGCCCTTATGAAAGAGGTGAACGCCCTCACCAGGGCGTGTCACAAGCGATACAAGTAGGTACAGGAGGTTGAGGCCAGGAAGCCTAATCTATATATTTTTCAAATATGGCCCATGCATCCTTAACTGCCTGTACGTCAGGCGAAAGGCCCAGCAGGGACTGCTGATTCATCTCTGCTTCAAAGATTTCATCACTCATAGGCACGTATCCACCCCATAGCAGGTCTGTTTTGGCCACGGCCTCCTTGACATGTCTGTCCAGAGCGTCTGGTACTGGTACGGGGACCCTGTTTACTATCAGGACTTTGTTCTTCACTTCAACACCCAGATTCTTGGTGAGATCTGCGATCCTTGCCGCTGTGAGTACCCCGCGAGCAGAGGGATCGGACACAACGAACAGCGTGTGTATCTTGCGCAGGTTGAGTCTGCTCAGATGCTCCATGCCTGCCTCGTTGTCCACCAGCATGTAGCGGTAGCTCTTGGCAAGCCCCTCCATGACCTGCGCCAGTATGGAATTTGCCATGCAGTAGCATCCAGGCCCCTCTGGCTGGCCCATTACCAGCAGGTCATAGCCTGTATCCTCTATGATGGCCTGGGCGATGTGCATCTCCATGAACTCACTCTTGGTCATGCCCTGGGGGGTGTCTGTCTTCATCCTGTCCCGGATCTCACCCATGGTGGTGCCTACCTCCAGGCCAAGGAGTTCGTTGAGATTGGCGTTAGCGTCCGCATCTACTGCCATGACAGGGGTGAGTTCTTTTTCAATTAGATATTTTATGAGCAGTGCCGAGATCGTTGTCTTGCCTGTGCCTCCCTTTCCTGCCATAGCTATTATCTTTGCCGTCTGTGGTGTCATGGTGATATCCTCTTTATCCTTGGTTATCCTTGCTGTTTAGGGTTGTTACATGTCATGTTACATGCACCTATACGGCAGGCGGTGCTTTTGTCATGCTTTTAAAGCTCATCAGTTGTAATCATTTGTAATGATAAATTTGCCTGCGGTCAAAACAATGAGAAAAAGCCTAACTCCTCACAGGGTACTTTGCGGGTATTATTGTACAATGTCTGAAATGTCTCTGCTTGCAGGGTGCTACAGATACAAGTGGACGTTGACAGTCTGGTCAGTTCCCTGTGGTAAGATAGTTTTGCAGATATTCCAAGCGACTGCTGGCAAACGGTCCGTCCATCTCACGTATTTCGCCAGCGGTAAGCAGGAATCCACGTTGCATCCTGAAGTTCAGCAGGGCGGAAGCAGTCTTTTCTCCCACCCCTGGAAGCATGTCAAGTTCTTCCACAGAGGCATAGTTGATGTCAATGGGCTGAAAGTAGAGAAGCGCTGCGCCTGGCCAGGGCAGATGCCTGTGCTGGGTATTCTGCCCAGATATTAGAGAATGAACATCACTATCTGCCGTGAAGTATCTGCCGATATCCCATGCCAGAAGCAGACAGATCAGCATGAGGAGAGCCAGCACCGGGCCTGTCTCAAACCAGACAGCCCATGTACTGGCATCAGTCTTGTCTTGTTCCTGAATCTTCTTCTGACTTGAGGAGTTTGTAACAGATTCCATCAACAAGGGCCTGCCAGCTTGCCTCTATGATGTCGGTAGAAACCCCCACTGTGCCCCATTTGTCCTGGGCGTCTGAGGATTCTATGAGTACGCGCACCTTGGCCCCTGTACCAGGGCTTACCGGGAGTACACGGACCTTGTAATCCAGCAGGGTCATCTCCTTGAGCTGGGGATAGAACTTTTCAAGGGCCTTCCTTATGGCATTGTCCAGAGCGTTTACCGGCCCATTTCCCACTGCTGCTGTGTGTTCTACCTGGCCACCCACCTTTACCATTACAGTGGCTTCAGCCTGGGGAGGTTTATCCTCTCTTGTCTTCTGGTCTATCACCCTGAAGCCCATTAACTCAAAAAACTTGCGGCCTGTGCCCATGGCCTTGCGCATAAGGAGCTCAAAGGATGCCTCAGCCCCTTCGAACTGGAAGCCCTGGGCCTCCATCTCCTTGAGTCTTGATACGATGTCAAGTGCCACCGGGTCGTTGGTATCCAAGTCAAGACCAAACTGTTTTGCCTTGGCTATGATGTTGCTCTTGCCGGCGAGGTCAGATACCAGGATGCGCTGTATATTGCCCACGAGTTCCGGCCTTATGTGTTCATAAGTCTCGGGGTTTCGCTGGACTGCGCTCACGTGTATGCCACCCTTGTGAGCAAATGCGCTTGCCCCCACATAAGGTTGGTACTTGTTGGGCTGCAGGTTTGCTATTTCAAATACGAATCTTGCGGTGGCTGTAAGCCTGTCGAGTTTTTTGCCAGCCTCACACTCCATGCCAAGCTTCAAAGTAAGCGCAGGGATGATGGAGCAGAGGTTGGCATTGCCGCACCTTTCTCCAAAGCCGTTCATGGTACCCTGCACCTGGACCGCCCCTGCCTGAACGGCAAGGATAGAGTTTGCCACTGCAACCTCTGAGTCATTGTGGCAGTGGACCCCAAGCGGCACACCCTCGCCTATCCCCCTCTTCACCGCAGCAATGATCTCCATGATCTCGCCAGGCATGGTGCCGCCATTGGTGTCGCACAGTACGAGACATTCTGCCCCGCCGGCCACTGCCCGTTTCAGGGTTTCCAGGGCATAGTCAGGGTCGGCCTTGTAGCCGTCAAAGAAGTGCTCTGCATCGTAGAACAGTGTCTCGCAGTGCTGTTTGAGAAAGGCGAGGGAGTCCTGTATCAACTCCAGGTTGCGCTCAAGCGTGATGCGCAGGGCGTCCCGGACGTGCACGTCCCAGCTCTTTCCGAATATGGTGAATACAGGCGCCTTTGATCTGACCAAGGCGGCAAGGTTTGGGTCTTCGTGGGCCTGGTGCTTTGCCATGTGCGTGCTGCCAAAAGCGGCAATACGTGCATGTTTCAGGTGATAGTTTCTGATGTCAGGAAAGAACTGTTCATCCTTGGGGTTTGAGCCAGGCCAGCCCCCCTCTATGTAATCAATGCCAAGATCATCGAGGCGCTGCGCTATACGAAGTTTGTCCTCCACGGAGAGGTTGAAATTTTCGGCTTGGGTCCCATCCCGAAGGGTGGTGTCATATATCTCTATTTTTTTCTTGCTCATGTTGACCACCTGTAAAGGTCAGACAGCCGGCCCCTTTTCCAGTTCGAATCCTTCGTGCAGGGCACGCACTGCAAGTTCAGTGAATTTTTCTTCTATTATGCACGATATCTTTATCTCCGAGGTGCTGATCATGAGTACATTGATGCCGTGGTCGGCAAGTATCTGGAACATCTTGCCAGCTACACCGGAGTGGTTTCGCATGCCCACACCGACAATGGAGACCTTTGCGATGTTGTCATCGCCTGCGACCTTCTCTGCCCCGATCTCTCCGGCTACCCTCTTCACAAGTTCCATTGTCTGGTGGTAGTCCCCGCGGGGTACGGTAAAGGTCATGTCCGTGAGTTCTCCTGCGCGCGTGTTCTGGATTATCATGTCAACAACCATGCCCGCATCGGAGATGGGCTTGAATATGGCAGCCGCAATGCCTGGCCTGTCCGGTACCCTGCTCAGGGTGATTCGTGCCTCGTCCCTTGAATATGTAACTCCTGAAACCAGAATGTTTTCCATTGTCGCGTCCTCCTTGACCACCATGGTGCCCGGCGTGTCGGTAAAGCTTGATCTTACGTGGAGTGGCATGCAGTATCTCATGGCAAATTCCACTGAGCGTATCTCAAGGACCTTGGCCCCGAGGCTCGCCATCTCAAGCATCTCCTCGTAGGATATCTTTTCCAGTTTGCGTGCATCAGAGCAGATGTTGGGGTCTGTGGAGTAAACACCCTCCACGTCGGTGTATATCTCGCACAGGTCGGCATCCAGGGCCACAGCCACTGCCACTGCAGTGGTGTCAGATCCACCTCGGCCAAGGGTGGTGATGTCACCATAGTCTGTTACCCCTTGAAAGCCGGCAACCACTGCGATCTGTCCCTTGTCCAATACTGTTCTCAGCTTGTCAGAATCTATGTCAGCAATGCGTGCCCTGCCATGAGCGTCATCTGTGCGAATAGGTATCTGATGTCCAAGAAAGGAAACTGCCTCGACCCCCATTTCTCTTGATGCCATACAGAACAGGGCTATGGTAACCTGCTCACCAGTGGAGAGGAGTACGTCCAGTTCTCTCGGGTTGGGAAATTCCTGCATCTCCTTGGCAAGCGATATCAAGTGATTGGTCTGCCCAGCCATGGCAGAGAGTACCACTACCACGTCGTTGCCCTTCTTCTTGGTGGAGATCACCCGTCTGACCACATTCTTTATGCGGTCACAATCAGCAACAGACGTACCGCCGTATTTCTGAACTATCAGGGCCATCTTTCAGTCCTCTTCTTTCGTATGCCATACAGGATCATGTCCGAATTTGTGCATCCACCACTCCTCATCGGTCATGCCGGACTCGTTGGGTTCGAGCCTGATGGTGTACTCGTCCGCGTAGTCCATCAGCAGGTTATAGGATGCGTTTACCAGATTCATCTCATCGGTGGTATCAATACCACTGTTGACATCAGGATGAAGCTGCCTGCAACGCTGCCTGTACGCATCTCTTATCTGACTCCTTGTGACACGTTTGGGGAGTTTCAGTGCCTTTCGGGCCTGTTCTATGGCATCCCAGCGATTCATTACGTTTATACTCAAGTTTCAAGGTAGTCCAATATGCTTAGAAGACAATTTTGTCCGAATTGAGCGTTTCAAGGTCAAAAACATTAAAAAAAGCACTATCTGCCTTTGCCGGTTGCCTCTGTATTTAATGGCTCATGTGGTATGTAACAGGCACACACATGAAGATACAGATTTTTTATGCCCAATTTGGCATGAAAAATTTCCAGATGCCAATGGTCGGTCCGGGGCCTGAGCCACCTGTCTGAACAAGATTGGGAAAACCTCACTAACCGGTAAATCAGAAAAAATATCAACACTGCCTGACTATGGCAAGAGAAAGTTTGCGGGACATGGTGGAATGTCGGCCTGTGAAAATGTCCTTTTACAATTCATGAAGTTGATATACGTTTTCATACAGGTATCTGCGGATTATTCCAGCTCAATTCAGGTTTCAGATACTGAATAAACCTGTTTGCAAGGACATTTGTAAAGGGACTTGATGGTGTTGGCAATCATACTGAGAATAACAAGGTGGATAGTAGCGGTTTTTATCCTCCTCCTGTTTTTGACCTCCATATCCCTCTATTGTCTGGTAAGCATACCCCGGTTGCGTCAAAACCTCTTTCCCCTGAGCTACGGCTGGGGCAGGTATGAGATGATCTGCCATGACATGGTGATAAGCTCCGCGGGTACCATGCACCTCAGGGGAGTGGACGCAAGTGGCCCAGGATTTTCCATAAGGATACCCGATGTCACTGTGTCATACTCCATATTTCCAGCGCAAGTCCACGGCTTCATCGTATCGCGGCCAGTGATTCAGGTCGTTGCCCGGAAACAGACAGGCGGTGGGGCAGTTCCTGTGCTTACAGTGAAAAAGATACTGGGCATGCTTCGGGTAGAGCAGGGCAGCCTTCAGTATGTATTCAAGGACGGTCTCATCAAGGTCAGTGACATTGACCTTGCTCCTATAGACGTGCACTCACAGCCGGATCCTGGGGCAGAAGATATCCTGTGCCGCGGTACCTGCGCATTCAGCGCTATGTTTGACAGGCGGATAGTTACAGGCACGGCTGGAGTAGCCATGCAGAGGGCCACTGCCCATGTGAAGATACACAGTGATGATGTGGTGGCCATCCTGAAGGGACATCCTCCCATATGTCTCTCTGCTACTGTTGAAACAGGCCTTGAGCCTGATGAGTTGGGGCGTTTCTCGGGCAGAGTGGAGTTTAAGGATGTCCTGTCCGTGTTTCCGGCATCAATGCGTTCCACAGGGTATCTATCCAAGAGACTCGATACGGCCGCGCCAGTGCCTGCCAGTGCGCGTGTTGGGTTCGACAGGAAGAGGGGGGCGTGGTGTGCCGGTGAGATCACCGTTCCTGAGTGGTTCTTTCCTGAAAGGGTGCGTCCGTCATCTCCTGTTCCTGTCAACTGGAGACTGAAGGTTGACAGTACCTTCCAGACCGGGGATTTCCAGGCCATGGTTCCACGGTTTCGAACCTCTGTCACAGGTTCTTTCCGTGTTCTGCATACAGGAGGTGTGCGGTGGAAGGCAGCACTTGCCACAGACGTGAAGGGTTTTTCCCTGAACATGGACGACAACCATGCGGTGGAGGGGCTTGGGGGTGGGGTCGAGCTCATGCTCACAGGCCGGCTCAAGGCTGGCAAGTCAGCCACCCCGTTGTTGTCATGGCGTATGAAGGTGTCATGGAACAGGGGAGAGCTCCTGGTCTATCCCTGGTATTTTGACCTGTCCAAACAGAAGGGGACTATCAGTGCGTCCGGTTCCGTGTCCGGCGGGACGGTACGTCTCCAAAGGGCTGATCTCCGAAGTTTTGTTCAGGTCTCCCTGAAAGATATGGTGTTTTCCTTCAGAAGACTTCACAGCCTCAAGGATGAAAAACCTTTGTCTCTGATATACGGATTGAGGGCACCTGCAGGGCAGATCAGTGTGAAAGGCCCGATAGGTACCATCTATGACCTGCTTGTGCGCGAGCCCTTTGAGGCAGGCCATCCGGTTTTGGACACAGTGAAGCCTGCAGGCAGGCTGTTGCTTCATGTGGATAAAAGAGGCATTGAAGTGGGCCTGGATGGTAACGTGGCCTGGCAGGGCAGGCAGGTCATCTCAGGACTCAAGTTAGACGTGCTGGTTCCGCCTGAGGGTCAGGGGTGCAACCCGGCATCCCTGTCATGGGACAGCATAGATATACCTGTGATGCCTGTGGGCCAAACGGATGATATTGCCGGCACTGGTCAGGCCATAGATGGCGCCACCACGGCTCCCCAGGCTGAGGACAGCTCCATACCGCACGGGTTGTTCTCCAGGGGGCAGGGAGAGCTTTCCCTTAGTGCCTGTGAAGACCGAATAATTTTCGGTCCTGTCACCATACCAGCGGGTTCAGGTTCCGTGAGGATCAACAGGGGCCAGGTCGAGTATTGTGGTGGGGTAACCCTTTCCGGCCTGAGCCTCTCAGGCATCAGGGTGGAGCATAGCATAAATGGCCATACTGTGGCCGCGGCCATAGGGGGAAAAGACCTTGCCGTTGAGTTCAAAAGGGGTGTGGTCAGGGTCAAAGGCAGCATCAGTATAGAGGTTGCCCGGGGAGAGATAAGGGTGGCTGGCATGTGGGCGGATCTCTCCGGTCCTGTGCCGCGATATGGCGCAGACATAGATTTTCAGGATATCGACCTGTCAGTGCTCACCTCCCTAACCGGTTTTGGCCGTATTACAGGCAGGGTGTACGGGCATGTAAAGGGCCTGGTTATGTCTGGAAAACAGCCGGAAAGTTTTGATCTCGTTGTCAGAAGCCGCAAGACAAGGGGAGTTGAGCAGAAGATCAGTATCAAGGCCATCAGGAACCTGTCCATACTTGGTGGTGGCCGGGGCGGAATTCCCATTATAGGGGAGTTCTTTAAAAATTTTTCGTACAGCAAGATAGCTGTTTCATGTAGGCTCAAAAATGATATATTTACAATGCACGGCCTGATCTCCAAAGGTGGAGCAGAGTATCTGGTGGAGCGGGGATTCTGGGGTGGCGTCAATGTGATAAACCAGAACCCGGGGGGGCGGATAGCTTTCAGCGACATGCTGGAGCGTCTAAAAAGGATATCGAAGTCTGGCAAGGCAGAGGTGGAGTAAGGCTGCTCTCCCCCATTACTTGCCTGCGGTCAAAATCATGAAAAAGCACCATCCGCCTCTGCCAATTGCTTCTGTAGTGTCAGGTGGCGTGTAGTATTATTGGGGCAATACCCCTTAACAGGAGGTTCCAATCATGCTGAAAAGACATGGTACGGACAAGAGAAAGTTTGTGGTCGGTTTGTTTGTCTTTATCCTTACCGCGTGTGTGACAATCAATATCTACTTTCCTGCTGCAGAGGTTCAGAAGACAGCAGAAGAGATAGTGAAGGATGTAAGAGGTGCAGATGCCGGCAAACTGGACAAGCCAGCGCCTGAAACACGCAAGGACGCGGGACCTGTTTCCATGATCATCGGCTGTTCCAGCGCTTGGGGCGCCAGGGAGCTGGATGTGTCAAATGCCACCATACGTACATTGAAGAGCCGAATCAAACAGAATTATCCGTTGCTTCGTACATGGATGGTTAAGGGCGTGCTTGGAGAGAGTTACAACGGCTTTATCGTAATGAAGAATGATGGCGGGCTCAATCTCAAGGCGCGGGTGGCTGCAAAACGTGTCATGCAAGAGGAGAACAGCAACAGAAAGGCCCTTTACAACGCCGTGGCCCAGGCCCTCAACATACCATCTTCACAGGTGGCAAGGGTGGGCAGGATATTTGCTCAACAGTGGCAGAGGGCAGTACCCCGGGGTACATGGGTCGAGACTGCCCCTGGGAAGTGGGTAAGGCGCTGAACGCGCAGGGCCCCTGTG
>Ga0256914_1001880_pt1 | contig 18103 bp, 9 predicted proteins | sample HulkmetaG_FD_191571 | JGI IMG/M metagenome (GOLD analysis project Ga0256914, IMG submission 191571) | Hydrothermal chimney microbial communities from Main Endeavour vent field at the Juan de Fuca Ridge, Pacific Ocean - Hulk | ecosystem: Environmental > Aquatic > Marine > Hydrothermal vents ... | reverse complement strand
CCATTTTCGAGGCTTTCTCGTTCTTCTCCAGGAGCCGTTCCTTGCCCGGCCCCGGCCCACCGACAAAGCCGGCTGGCATTTCCTTCTCCCGGACACCCCTAATGTCTCGTTTTGTAACACCCTTGGAGCCCGCCACCCCCACCCAACCGCCCCACTCGTCCGGCCTCCAGTTCCATCGGTCACCTCCTTTCAGGGAGAGTTTCAGCGTTGGGGGGTGTTCCTGGTTTGGTTGATTTTCTTCGTGACGTTATTGATTTTGTGCCCCCCCCGGACGCCTCGGACTTCTCTTTCGTCGTCAGCCCCTGCCGGCGGGTATGTGCGGCCCGAAGGGCCGCAACATGCCCGACGTCAGGGGGAGCAGGTGTTGCAGGTCGGAAACCACAACTCTTCTCAAGAGGTGGTTCTTCAGGGGCCGGGCCGAGCCCTGCCCCTGTACCTCGAGCGAGCCCTTCGTCGAGAAGAAAAAAACGGGAGGACGCAACGTATCGAAACGGGACACCCTTGGAGCCCGCCACCCCCACCCAACCGCCCCACTCGTCCGGCCCGGAGGGCCATGGGTCACCCCACCTTTCAGAAAAACCTTCCCTTCGAGGGAGGCCTTTCTCCTGCCTCCGTCGTGGTTCAAGCAGATCCGGTGGACTTTCGGAGGGCCGGGTTGGCCTTTCTACTTTCCCATCACAGCCCCCTGGAGAAAGCCTCTCCTGGAAGCTGAAAAGGAAAGAGAAGTTGCTGCCTTGCTATTGTCCGTATTGTCCCCGCCGGGCGACACCCGGGTCCCTTCCCCGGAACCCGACGGGAGATGAAAAGGAGCTCCGGATGGACCATGGACCCTCTCTCCGCCCCAGGCTTCCCCGAACGGACCTCCGGGAATCCTGCCCTTCGGTGGAAAGCTCCCCGCCTCCACTCGAGGCAGGACCGAGGGGGCGCGGTCATGGTCCCCGCACCCTCCTTGCCTGGTAGCCGTGATGGAGGACAATCCCAGGGGCCCGCCGCCGGAAAAAACTCGAGGAGCCGCCCATGGAAACGACCCTCTCCTGCTTCCCAGGACACAAAACGATCCCTTTCCTTCTCGCCTGTGTCCTTTCTGCACTTTCCCCGGAAGGACCGGCCCAGAGCGATCCCCGGGATCTTCGCCTGGCCGCGACCTTGCTCTGGAGCGAAAGCTATACCGTGGGAACGGCCCACGGGAGGAGCGGCCTTTGGATCACCCCCCCGGCCAAGTCCTCCTGGAAACCCCTCTCGGCGAAGAGCACCAAGGCTTTTCGGGTCCGCCCGGGACTCGGGTTCCAGGAGTCGCCCTGGCTCTGGCTGGCCGCAGGAAACCTTGCCTGGGCCGTCGGGTCACCCTGGGGAGCCCCCCCGGCCATGACCGGTCCGACCTGGGCCTCGGAGGTCATGGACGTTCTGGAAGAGGAGGGAGGCACCTGGCTTGCCTGGGCGGGGGGAACGGCCTTCCGGAAGAGGGGCGGGCATTCCTGGGAAGAAAGGGATCGTGGACTACCGTCCACTTTCGTCTCCCTCCTGGTCAGGTCGCCCGGCCCCAAGGGGGAGATCCTTGCCGGGACCGAGAAGGGTCTTGCCCTCTGGGACGGCCGGGCCGGGCGGTTCCGCCCGGCCGGTCTCAGAGGCGTTGCCGTCCGGTCCCTTCTCTTCCAGGGCGGAATCCTCTACGTAGGGACCTTACGGCATGGCGTCTTCCGCATGAAGGCCGGCCCCGAAGGGAAGGCCGAACCCTTCGGCCTCGAAGGATGTTCCGTCGAAGCCCTGGCCGCCTGGAAGGACCGCCTCTTCGCCGCCGCAGGGAAAAAGGGCGTATGCGTTCGGGGGATCCGGCCGGGACGGGCGGGAGAGGAGGAGCTCGGAGCGTGGGACACCTTGCGGGCATGGGAGGCCGAGGCCTCGGCCCTGGCTCTCCTTCCCCCGCCGCCGGGGAGGAGAGAGCCTGTCCTCTTCGCCGGCACCATGGGCCGGGGAGTCTGGAAGAGCGGCGACGGAGGAAGGACCTGGGAGCCTTTCGGCCTGGAGGGAGGACACGTGACCAGCCTTCTTCCCGTGACCCTCCCCCCCCGGGCCGCCCCCCCTCTCCCTCCCCTTCCGGAAGGAGGCTCTTTCGAATCCAGGAAAGCCGCCGTCCGGGCCTGGTTCCTGGCCAAGCGCAGGAGATCCGGGCCGGGGGCAAACCTATACACCCTTCCTTGGCTCCTGGAAGAAGAGGACCTGAGGGCCCCGGCCGAACGCGCCTTGGCCCGGATCCTGGCCGATCCCCGGGGGGACATGTTCTTCCAGTTCCCCGCCGTGGGAGCCTTTTACCGCTGCAAGAACCACCTTTCCCCCGGTCTCCAGGCCCTTTTCCGGCACGCCCTCCTCTCCTACCCGGGTTACAGGGGGGACACGATGAACCATCTCTGCATGTGGCACACCGCCCTATACCTGGCGGCGGCCGCCTTCCCCGAGGCAGGCCGGGAGGAGTGGTTCACCGGCCGGTCCTCCAGGGAGAACTTCGCTTTCGCAAGAGAGTATCTCTACCGGTGGATGGATCGGGTCTTCCGGAAGGGAATGATGGAGTTCGACTCCCCCCACTACATGGCCTTCTACGTAGGCCCCCTCCTCCTCCTCCACGATTTCGCACCAGAGAAGGAGATGCGCCTTGCAGCCGAGCAGACCCTGGATCTGATCCTGGTCGACTACGCTGGGGATTTCTTCGAAGGAATCTACGCCGGAGCACACTCGCGGGAGCCCAAGGGAAGGCCCTTCGACATGGAATGGGACTATGCGGCGGGTCTTGCCTACCTCTATTTCGGGGAGGGCGGCCGGGGCGAACCCCGCCTGGGGCCGGTGACCGCCTTGGCGGCCCAGAGCAGCTATCGCTGTCCGAAGGTGATCCAAGAAATCGCCCTGGACCGGTCCCGGCCCGTCCTGCGCTTCGAGCACAAGATCGTCCGAAACCGGTGGCGTTATCACGGTCCGGATCGGACTCCGCCGGTCTTCAAAGTCACCTACCTGGCCCCGGCCTTCGCCATGGGCTCCTGCCAGGGAGGCATCCTCCAGCCCATCCAGCAACACACCTGGGACGCCTCCTGGCGGGACGACCGGGGGAGGGCCCGCACCCTGTTCACCCTCCACCCCTACATCGGGGCCTATGAACTGGCCACCTTCTTCCCCGAAGGGCCCTTGCGGATGCTGGAGATCATCGCCCGCCAGAAAGGAAGCTACCTGGACGAGGACAAGTGGGTCTCCGCCTCCCCTTGGGAAAGGATCTTCCAAGACCGCTCCAGCCTGGCGGCCCTCTACAAGATCCCCGACGGAGAAAAGGCCTCCCATGCCGACGCCTACCTTCCCGTTCCTCCCCGGGACCTGAAGAAGGCCGGAGGCTGGCTGGCCCTGGAAAGCGGGCCTGTCTTCGCAGGCCTCTGGTGCTCCGGCCCCCTGGAACTCTCGCCGGCTCCCCGTGAGGGGGCCCGGGCCAGGTGCCGGGCCCGGCCTTGCGCCTTCGCCGTGGAAATCTCCCCCAGGGCGAAGTGGAAGAGCTTCCAGGCCTTCTTGGGGGCCCTGGAATCGCGAGCCCCCCGCTTCGACCCCCTCCGATGCTCCCTGGAGTTCAAGAACCTCCAGGGAAGGACCATGCAATTCACCTGGCCCGACGGCCGCTTCCTGGACGGAAAGCCCTGGGACTACCCCAGGAACGCCCTCTTTCAAGGACCCTGGATCCAGTCCGAACTGGACTCCCGCCGGATCCAGCTCCATCACGGAAAAAACACACTCCTCCTGAAACTCCCCAAAGCCTGGTTTTCGTTATAAAACTCCTCCCGGCAAAAAATGACAGCCGACCGCCGGTTCGTTATAAAACTCCTCCCGGCAAGAAATGACAGGAAATGACCTATGGCGGAACAGGAATTCTCCACGGCTCTGGCCACTCTGGTGGAAGGAATGCAGTTCGTCGGCGAGGCCGGCTCGGGCCACGGCATCGTGATGGACGGCGGCCCCGGCTTCGGAAGGGACACGGGGACCCGTCCCATCGAGCTCCTCCTCGTCGGCCTCGCCGGGTGCACCGGCATGGACGTGGTCCATATCCTCCGCAAGCAAAGGGTGGAGATCCGCTCATTCCAGGTGGCGGTGAAGGCGAAGCGCGCCGAGAAGCACCCCAAGGTGTACACCTGGATCGAGGTGGAATACCGTGTGGCCGGCCCGGACATAAGGCTCAAGCACCTGGAGAAGGCGATCTCCCTCTCGGCGACCAAGTTCTGTTCCGCCTCGGTGATCCTGGGCAAGACGGCCGAGGTGGTCCACAAGTACCGCCTCGAAGGGGCCGAGGGCCTCCAGGAAGGCGTCCTGGACCTCCACGGCTGAGTCCTCCGCAGGAGCCGTCCCCCTAGCTCCTGGAACGCTCCCGCCCGAGCAGGAGGAGGCCGTAGACCGCCCAGGGCGCCAGGGCCGCCAGCCCGGCGACGAGCCCGGCCAGGAAGGAGGGACTTGGAAGCCCGGTCACCTTCTTGACGAGGAAACCCAACCCCACACTGGATGCCAGAAGAAGATCCTTGCTGAGGTCCTTCGGGAGGACCTTGAGGCCGTGCCTCCCCAGGCCGACCAGGGAGAACAAGTAACGGACGAAATCCGCGCCGGCCAGGCCGAGAACGGCCCCGGGAAAACCGCCGAACCTGAACCCCAAGGGAACCAGAACGACCAGCCCCACCACCTTGGACCCGTTGCACACGGCCAGCCACCTGGCGTCGCCGAAGGCGAGAAGGAGGTTTCCATTCGTATATTCCTTCACGGTGAACCACGCACCAAGGGCGAGGAACTGGACCATCCACCCTCCCTCGAGGTACCTGGGATCGTAGAGGACGGAGATGATATCCGCTCCCGAAACCAGGTAGACCCCCAGGATGGCGCCGCCGATGACCAGCAATGGGTTTCGGATCCGCCAGAAGGTCTCCTCCATTGCGGCCCCTTCCCGGACCTTTTCGCTGAGGGCCGGGAAAGCGACCTGGTCGCCGATCCTGCAAATCCCGGTGATGGGAAGGGAAGCCAGGTTGAAGGCCACCCAGTAGACCCCAAGAGTCTCCAAGCTGATCATCTTACCGAATATCAGCTTGTCCGACTGCTGGGCGAGGAAGGTGAGGACGGTGCTTATGAAGATCCACTTTCCGAACCGGATCAGCTCGAGAGCGTGAGCCTTGTCCCAGTGGAAGCGGTTGCGGTACCCGGGGATGATCCTGTGGCTGACGATCACGAAGAACAGGTCCCCTACGAGCCTCCCCCCGATCAGGGCCCATACGGTCTTCCATTTCATGGCCCACAACACCATGATGGTCACCCCGACGACCTGGTAGGCCAGCTGGAGGAGAGTGAGTCTCTTCAGGTCGAGTCGCCGGTTCAGGGTGAAGATGGCTGTTGAATTGAAGCCCGAGATCAGGGCGGAGAACCCCACGGCGGGAATGAAGAGGAACAGATCCCACTGGGTGTAGGCTTTCCAACTGGCGTTGTAGTAGAACTTCGCCACGGGCCAGGCGATGAGGAAGGAGAGGAACCAGATCCCGGCTCCCCGGAGGACCTGGATCGTCCAGGCCGTATTGTAGAACTCGGGCTCTTCACCCTTGGGGTTCTGAATGAGGGAGGGACCGATCCCCAGGTCCGAGAACATGTGGATGCCGTTCACGAAGGTCTGGACCAGGGCCATGACCCCGAAGACCTCCCGGAAGAGCACCCTGGTGAGGATCATGTTCGAGCCAAGGCGGATCACCTGGGAGGCGGCGTAGCCCCCCATGCTCCAGATGCTCCCCGAGAGGACCCGCCCCTTGAGTTTTCCTCCGCCCGAGACCGCTCCCGTTCCCTCCCCCTTTCCCCCTTCCGGAGGGATCACCCCCTCGGAGCCCTCCACGGAGAAAGGAAAGTCCTGCCCCTCGAAGGCCTCCGGGGAAAGCTGGGAGGCACTGCCCTGGATGGACTCCAGAGGTCGAACAGGTTTCTCCTGGGGCGGCGGCAAAGGTCGGCGCTCCTTTTCTCCGGTCTCGCGGGCCCGCGGCAAGAGCCGAACCCGCCCGAAGTCTCATCCTAACCGGGCGGGCCCGGGTGCACCTACTCTTTCGGCTTCCGGCCCGGCCGGACCTGACCCGTGACTTCGAGAGGGCTCACTTGGGAACGATCCGGATCGCCTGGCCCCTGGAAGGGAGGAGCTCGGCCTTCAAGACCGCCCGGGAGTCCACCTCGACTTTCCGAACCCCCACGTGGGTCCGGCTGGGCACGGAGGGATCGTCGTAGTAGATCGTAGCCTCGTACTTCGAGCCTTCCTCCAGGAACCCCAGGTCCACCTCCAGGGTCCTGGCCCTCCCGGCGTTCATGCACCCGACGAACCACTCCCGGCCCTTCCTCCTGGCGACCACGGCGTACCGCCCGATCTTCCCCGCAAGGACCCGGGTCTCGTCCCAGGTAGTGGGAAGGGCCCGGAAGAACTCGAGCTCCGGCACCTCCGTGACGATCCTCTCGAGGTTTCCCGTCTTTCCTCCCAGGGAGCCCAGGGGTCTGTCGTACCAGAACAGGAACTGCCAGGGGCTGAATATACATACCGCCTTGGCCAGCTGGAAGGCGTGGAAGGGAAGGGATCCGCCCACCCGCTTGGAAAAATAGCAAACCGTGTTGTCAGCCGGCCCGCAAAGCATCCTGGTGAAGAGGACGGCCAGGGTGAGGGCGGCGGGGGGACGTTCCTCGTCGCCGCGGATCCCTTCCTGGGTCATGAGGTTGGGGTAGGTCCTGGAATACCCGGTCGGCCTGTATTCATCGTGGATATCCACCATGAGCCGGTTCTCCGCGGCCTTCCGCACGGCCATGTGAAGCCAGGAGGTGTACTCCATGGAACCCACGTGGACGAAGCCGTACTTGACTCCCGAGACCCCCCACTTCCTGTAGAGGGGAAGGATCGTGTCGAGCTGGCGTTCCAGGGCCCTCCTGTTCACGTAGAGGATCACGCCGATTCCCTTGGAGCGGGCGTAGCGGATCACCTCCGGAAGATCCAGCGGACCCCTGGAGCGGTGGGGATCCAAAGTGACCGTCGTGGCGTCCGACTCAGGACTGTTCTCGGGGCCGTACCATCCGGCGTCGAACTCCACGAACTGCAGGCCGTGGGAGACGCAGAAGTCCACGCACGCCTTGCCCCCCCTGGTCGTGAGGGTCATCTCCCGGATGGCCTTTCCGGGCCTGATCCAGGAGGTGTCTTCCAGGGCGCACGGATCGTTGAGGTTGTAGAAGACGTCGGTCCCTCTCTCCAGGAGCCGGGCCGCCGTCGGAGCGACGAGGATCACCCTCCAGGGCGTGGCCAGGGGAAGCTCCCCGCCGACGGGCCCGGAAAGCTCGGCCCCGATGGTGAGGGGCTCGTCCTCGAGCGAGGCCAGCTTGGTCCTGGCGTAGTCGATGCACGCCGCCTCCCCGAGGGCCACGACGGGACCGCCGGGAATCTCCACGGTGAGGGGCCGCTCGATGTGGTTCCCCGCCTTGCTCAAGGGAAGCCTGGAATACCGGCCCTGGGCGTGCCTGGTGACCCAGCAGGGATGATCCCCGTAGAAGCGGAAGCGGGTCAGCTCCCTCTCGATGGTGATCCTTCCCTTCCCCAGGATCCTGAACCGGAAGGCCGCCGCCGTATCGAAACATCGGAACTCGATCTCCAGGACCGGCCCGGGTCTTCCCAGGAGGACGGTCATCCAGTTGTACTGGTCCCGGATGCGGTTCCTCTCCCCCCACACGGGGGTCCAGGTCTCGTCCTTCCTTCCCCGCCGGACCGAAAGGACCCGGAACCCCTCCTCCAAGGTCCTCCCACCGGCCAGGCGGAAACCCAGGGCGGCAGGAGCCAGGATGGGCGTTCCCTTCCAGGAAAGGCTGTAGACCGGGCACGCCTTTCTCCCGCCCCGATCCTCCAGGTGGAAGGAGAGGACCAGGTCCCCTCCCGGGGAAGCCAGGTCCAGGGCGCGGACCGCGGGAAGAAGGAAGACAAGGGCCGGAAGGAAAAGGCGAACCGGAAAAATCGATTTCTTCACGAAGCCTCCCTGGTTCCGGGGACCGACCCCGGAAAAACGCCGCGGGCGTCCCGCACAGGCGGAAACGCCCCTTTCCTCTTCCGCCTTCCCCAGCGATTCCCCCGCCCGGTCATGGTAGCAGAGGCCCTTCCCGCCGGTCCAATCCTCCCCCTGGGATGCTCCCCAGGCGCATTCCCCGGCCCACCTCTCGAATCCCGGAGGAACCCTTCTCCCTCAACGCCGGACCAGGCGGGCCGCCTCCCGGAGCATGGATTCGAGCTTCGTTTCGTAACCCTCCACCCAGAGCAGGGGCCTGCCGCCCTTTCCGAGGAGGAGGACCGAGGGGAGCCGGTCCGAGGCCCCGGGCGGCCGGGGGATCCCCAAGGCCCGGGCCGCCTCCCAACCGGCCCGGCGGACCGGGAAGGGAAGATCCCGGACCTTCCCTCCTCCCGGCCCTGGAAGGGCCAGGCCCACCACCTTCACGCCGGCTCCCGCCAGGGCCGGATAGACCCGGAGGAACGCCGAGAGGGCCCTCGTGCTGGGTTCGTGGGAAGGGAGAAACACGAAGAGAAGGAGGGGGCCTTTCCGCGAGGCCCCGGCCAGGTCCAGGACGGATCCCCCGGCCTTCAACACGGGAAGGCGGTCCAACTTCCTGCAAACCGGCAACTTGTATATCCCCCCCAGGGAAGGGAAGTCCAGGGCCAGGCCCACCGCGGCGGGAGCGCCGGTCTCCAGGTGAAGGGCCACGCACTGGACCCAGGGGTCGCCGTTGGAGTTCCTCGTCCCCCCGGTGAAGAGGTAATCCCCCGGGGGGAGGTTCACCCAGGTCCTTCCCCCCGAGGCGTGGAAGGAAAGACGGCGTAGAGGATTCCACCTTCCACCGGTGAACCGGGAGAAGGCCACGGCCCGGGAGGAGAAGAAGGGTTTGCCTCCTTTGCGGAGAAAGAGGGTGACCGGCACGAGCCCGACCCCGCCGCCCGCCGGGACGGTCCGTCCCCCCGAAGAGAGGGCCTTCCACCTCCCGCCGGCCCAGTACTCCACCACGTCCTGGTTGGGCCGTTTCCTGGCAGGAACGCCCAGGCTCCTGAGGGCCCCCACCAGGAAGACGGCCCTCTCCCTCCCGGTAGCCCGCCGGGAGACCAGGACCTGGCCGGGGTTCATGAAGGGCCCGAACCGGCCCCGGGCGTAGGGTGCGAGTTCCCTTCGACTCCATCGGGCCAGGGTCCGGGCGATGTCGTCGGCCTCCCAGGAGAGCATCCCCGCCCACTCGTCGAGGAGCCTCCTCCTCCAGGGCCCCAGGTTCTCCAGGTCGATCCTGCCGTTCAGCACCCAGCCGTCGAAGATCGGGTCGGGCGTATCCTTCCTGCGGACCTCCAGGGCCGAACGCACGTGGTCCTCCAGGATCTCAGGCGTCATCTCCACCCGGTCCAGGTGGGCCGTCCTCTCAAGGAAGGCCAGGGCCGGGCCGAGAAGATCCCTCCCCAGGGCCTTCAAGCCTTTTCCGATCTCCCGCCAATTGCCCCGCCCGTCGGCCAGGATCTTCTCCAGCTCCTTTCCGCCCGGGAAACCTTCGAGGAGAGCGTCCAGGGCGGGGTCCTTTCCCCTCTCGTAGAGGTCGAGGGCCGGCTTGGTGATCCTGGGGCGGAACCGGGAGGAACCGGTCTCCCTGCAGGAGTCCCGGGCGGCGGCGAGGCGGTCCGCTTCGGCCTGGGTGGGGTAGCGGAGCCGGAAGGCACCCGGCGGAACGGCTCCCTCCCTCAGGCGGAGTTCCACCTCCGTCGTCTTCCCCGGCCTCACCCTCACCACCCGAAAGGCCCGGAGGGAGTCCTTTCCGGCCGAGAGGAAGAACTCCCCCGGCCCGAGGACTACCGAGGCCCGGCCGCCCGGTCCGACCTTCCGGGTCGTAAGGGACCGGAGCCCGCCGAAATTGAACACGGACACGGCGAAGGGAAACCCGCCCAGGGCCTCGCCGTTCCTGTCGGCCAGGCGGACCTCCAGGAGGCCCGCCGAGGTGTAGACGGCCGTGGAATTGATCAGGGCCGCGTCGGGAAGGATCTTGTAGACCCGGTCACCCGGATCGAACTCCCGGGGCGATCCGTACATGACGCTCACCACCAGGCCGGCTCTGCGGGCGGGCTTGCGGAACCAGGTCCTGTCCAGGGGAGTGTCCTCGCACCCCCCGATGAAGTGCCACGCTCCGTCCACCCAGACCTCCACCCATGCGTGGTTGTTGTCGTGGACCACCCACCAGGGGGCCGAACAGGGCCGGGCCGGGATTCCCGCCGCCCTCAAGGCCGCCATGCTGACCTCCATCATCTCTTCGCACCGGCCGTACCCGGACTTCAGGGTGTCCAGGGGAGTCTGGTCGCGCCATTCCGTCTGGATGAATTTCACCCGCCGGGCGCACCAGGCGTTGGCCGCCCTGACGGCGTCCCTCATGGACGTGCACCCGGCGAGGAGCCTCTTCATGGAGGCGAAGAAGACGGGGCGCCAGCGCTGGAAGGCCTCCTGGGCGAAGCGATGGGGCAGGACGTAGTGGAGAAAGAGGGGGAAGGAGACCCTCTTCCCCCAGGGGAACTCCGACCGTGCCCGGAAGGCCAGGTCCAGGTTCTCCCTCAGGGAGGCCGCGTCCATGGACGCCAGGTCCACCACCGGCATATAGGCCACAAGGAATCTCCCGGCAAGGAGCCGCTCTCCCCGGAGCCCGTCCAGAAAGGCCCGGATCTCCCCGGCATTCCCGCCGGCCCTCTCCAGGGCGGAACGGACGGCCCTCTCCAGGGAGGGAGGATCCTCCCCGGCACGAAGAGCCCACGGGGAGAAAAGAAAAAGGAGGATCGCGGAAAAGGTGGGAAGGATCTTCATCATGAAGGACAGGATACCCCCCGCACCGGGGAGAAACACCCGGGAGGAAGGCCTCTCCCCCGCCCCAAGCCCCGTCCTTTTCCCCGGGCCCGGCGGAAAGGATCCGGCCTACTTCCCACCCCTTCTCTGCCTATCCTCATTTCCCCCGGGCCTCTCGGGGACGTAGACCACCTCTCCGGACTTCAACCTGTAGGCCGTCCCAAGCTTGACTCCTTCTCCGCCGATCTCCTGGGTGGTGAGCTTCAACCGCTCCAACCTGATCCCCTTCTTCCTGAGGATCACCATGTCCGGCCGCCCGGGGTTCTTCACGATCGTCACGTCCTGGTCCCTGGTGAGCAACTCGGGGAGACTCAGGTACCGCACCATGGCGATGAGGAGAGCCACGGCGAAGACCATGCCCAGGTCGAAGAGGTTGGCCACTCCTCCCAGAGGGTCGTCCTCGGCGGGCAAGGGTCGGCGAAGGCGGCGGCGCCCCCCTGGGCCCTCACGCAATCTCACGGTGCTCCTCCTCCTTTTTGAGAGCCAGGTCGTGGAGGAACTCGATGTCCGAGAGGTCCCGGGCGTACCACCTGCCACGGATTACGGTGATCATGTAACACGCTCCCCCGACGAGGAGTCCCAGCACGGTGGTGCTGAAGGCCACGACCAGGTTCCTCGACATGGCCTCCACGTTGCCCGAGGCCAGGCCCGTCAGGGCGGGCCCCATGGGTATGAGGGTTCCCATGAGCCCCAGCATGGGGCCCAGGCGGACTCCCGTACCCACCCTCCCCAGGCGACCCTCCATCTCAAGCTGCAAATCGTCCACGGCCTTTCCCAAGAGGACCGGGTCCCGGGCCTCCTCCTCTGCAAGGACACCCAGGAAGGCCCCGGGAAGGCCGCCCACCGCCGGGGCCTCTCCTGAAAGGAATCCCCCGGGCGCCAGGACATCCACTCCTCGGCCCGCCTTGAGCTCCTCCAGGATCTTCCCGAGGATTTTCCTTCCCCTTCGCCGCTCAAGGCCCTCCCGGACCAGCCCCCCCAGATGAAGGGCGGTCCATGCCAAAAGAAGGAGCAGGGCGGCGATCACCGGCACCATCAAGCTCGTAGAGACCAGGTAGAGGATCCGAACCAGGATTTCCATGGGTTCCTTCTCAGGGTCGGGGGACACCGAACTTCCAGGCCATTCCCGCCAGGACCAAGAGTCCCAGGCAGGCCAGGGCCGCTGCCTCCAGCCAGGATTCCAAGGGGCTCTTTCCCCGCGGCCCGGCCTCAGGGGCCTTCTTCTCCAGGGCCAGCTTCGGGCCGCGGACCTTCTCCTTCCTCCCCTCCCCGACGCCTCGGGAACGGGCCAGGGCCGCCCGGAAGGCCTCCGCCGCCGCCCTGTCCCCGGGAGCGTCCAAGTTCCGCTCCACGTAATCCTCGAGACGCCGGTTTCCTCCCGAGACCAGGCCGGCCGACGGCCCGAACCGGGCCACCGATTCGGCGTAGATCCGGGCCAGGCTGCGGACCACCTTCGGGTCGGCCTTCCAGAACCCCTTCCTGGCCGCTTCCAGCATCACCGCCGCGATATCCTGGAATGCGTGGGGGTTGACCTTGCGGAACCACTTTCTCAGACCCAGGCCGTAACGGTCCTTCACGTAGACCCGGTAGATCTCGTTCCAGACCCCGTCGGAAACGCTCTCCGGACGGGTGACTTCCCATCCGAAGGTGTTCTTGACGAGTTCAGCCATCATTCCCGCCCCTGCGTAACCATGGCCCTTCATCCCCTTGATCCACTTCCTGCCGAGGAGCTCCGTCCGGAAGCTCGTGTCCAGGACCTCGTGGAATTCCCTCAACCTGGGCCCCGCCGGGTCCCGGACGTCGGCGATGAAGGCCTCGGGCTCCCGCCCCGTCATCTCCCTGACGGCCATGCTCAATCCGCCCAGGTACTCGTAGGAGTGGTGGTTGGACAGCTGGCTGGTCATGTTGGAGGCCCAAACCCGGACCAAGGTATCCGTCCCCTGGATTGCGTCGTGGAAGAGGTCCTTCATCTTCTTCCCCCAGGCGCCCTTGGTGTAGACGAAACTCATGGTGTCCACGTAGACCGAGGTGATCTCCCCCTTCCGGCACCAGGCTCCCGACCTGGGGACGAGGTGGAGGATGTTGGTGCCGCTCATGTTCCCCTGCTTGGTCCCGAAGATCCTCGCCCGGGAAAGGAGGGCGGCCCTCTCCCGGGAGTACCCTCTCGCCAGGAGCATATCCATCAGCCGGTCCGAGCCCTCTCTCACCAGGTTGTCCTTCTCCCTGCAGGCGGCTGCCAACCGGACCGCCTTGTCCAGGAGCTTCACCCTGGTCGGGAAGTTCTCCTTGTACTGCCCGCCCATGGCGATGAAGACGTCCACCCTGGGCCGCCCCAGTTCCTTCCTCGGGATGACCTCCACGTCCTCCACGAGGCCGTTGGAGTCCCACACGGGTCGGACTCCCAGGAGGTAGAGGACCTGGGATTCCATGACACCGAAATCACGCATGGTGTTCATCCCGTTCAGGTCGATGCCGACCTTTCGGGGGTGCCTCCTTCGGAGCAACTCGTCCACGAGCTTCTTGCCGATCTCCCAGGAGGGCCGGGTCGGGATCTCTTCCGGGTTCAATGCGTAGAGGTTCCTCCCGCTCGGCAGGCAGGCCGGGTTGCGGATGGGGTCCGGACCTGGACCCGGAGGAACGTATCGACCCTCCAGGGCGTTCAGGAGGTTCCCGATCTCGTCTCCCGCCCTCTCGAGGCCGGCCAGGACCTTCCGGGCGAAGCGGATCTTCTCCGCCAGCCGGGGAGGAGGCGCCTCCTTCCCGAGGACGCACCTGCGGACCAGATCCTCGGCCAGGGCCCGAAGGCGCCTGTCCCGGGCCAGCCGCCCCTCCCCTTCCGGCCCCGGGTGCAGGGCGGCGACCGCCTTCAGGAAAGACCCGCCGAGGACGGCAGCCAGGTATGGCGCCAGTAATTTCCGGTCGGGAGGTTTCCCAAGGACGTGGAGGGTCGTGGGGGTGGTCTCGCTGAAAAGGCGATGGAGGTAGGAAGCGGCCTTTTCGATCTCGCCGTCGGTGAGAAGCCTCTCCTCAAGGCCGGAGATTCCCAGGGTCTCGTCGATCCTGGTGGATTTCACGAGTTCGGTGATCCTCTTGCGGAAGGCCTCTTTCAGGGCTCCCCTCTCGAGAGTCTCGAACTTCTCGATCTCCTCCCCCGCCTTCCTCAGGTCCCCCGACAGGCCGGCGCTCACCGCAGGAGGAACCAGGTGGTCCACGAGGACGCAATAGGAGCGCCGCCTCGAAAGGGTGGCCTCCCCGAGGTTGTCCATGATCCAGGGATTCACGACGGGCATGTCCCCCGTGAGAAGGTCGCTCCAATCCCCGGGGGCCAGTCCGGCCTCCTTGCCCGGAAGGAGTTCCAGGGAACCGTGGGTTCCCCAGTGGATCACGGCGTCGGCGTGGAACTCCTCCTGGAGCCACCAGTAGAAGGCCAGGTAGTTGTAAGGGGGAGGCACGTCCCGGGAGTGCAGGAGCCTCTCGTCCTCCCTTTCCCCCCTGAGGGGCTGGGGCGCCAGGATGATCCTCCCGAGCCTGACCATGGGAAGGACGATCTGCTTTTCCCCGTTTCTGGTGACCACCATGAGCCGTCCGGGGGGCGGTCCGAAGCGCTCCGCCAGGGCGGCCCTCTGTTCGAGGGTGAGTTTCTCCGCCATCCAGCCCTCGAGCTTCCTCGCCGGGACCAGGACGACGCCGGGCCTGTCGGCCATCCTCTCCAGGTCCCCTTGGGCCCAGGGGCCGATGTTCCTGCCCCTCTCGGCGATCCACCGGAGCAATTCCCCCTCGTCCCGGGGAAGGGGTCCCACATCGTAGCCCCTGGACTTCATGCGCGGGAGAAACCGCATCAGGCTCCTCGGCCCGTCCAGGAAGGCTCCCGTGGGACTCCCCCTGAGGAAATCGTCCTTTCCCAGGGACTTGTTGTAATAGACGATGACGATCCGCTTGAGAGAATTCGGTTTTTTCCGAAGGGAATACCAGTTCCAGGCTCTCCGGGCGAAGCGGTCCGCCCTCCCCGGAACGGGCACGTGAAGCTTGAATCCCCTCACGTCTTCCTTCAGCCCGCCCACGACGATGGGATCCACCGTTCCGTGCAGTTCCTGGAGAGTCATGAAGTTGGCCCTGTCCCTCGGGTGCAGACCCCGGGGGTCGGCGAGCCACTGGGGAATGGTGTAGGCCAGCATGGAGATGGGGCGGAGGTAGGGAACGTCCAGCCTCTCCAGGAGGGGCTTCCCCTCTCCTCCCCAGAAGGATCCGTGCCGGTCCTCCACGAGTATATCCGGTTTTACGGCCTCCAGCATGGAGGCCGTCCTGGTCCCGGTATCACCGAAAAGGGTCACCACGTTGAACCCGGCCCTCTCCAGGGCACGGATCTCGGCGTCGATGACAGCCGTGTCCCTGGTCACCCAGAAAGACTGCTGGATCAGGAGGGCGGCCCTGGGCCGCCCCTCCTTCCAGCCCGCCTTCTCCCGGAAGGACTTCAGGTCCGGAAGGGCCTCCGCAATGCCGGGGAGATAGTATCCGTAGTCAGGGATAGCCGCCGGGGGAAGGACGTTTCTCTTCTCGCCGAGGTATGCTTTTGCCACGTATACGAGCAATCTCCGCATGTTGACCAGGCCCGAGGCCCGCCAGTAGGGAGGAACCCTGGGATCCTTCTCCAGGAGGCCCTCCCGGACGAGGGGGGCCTGGGAAGCCCTTGCGTCCAGGGGGACGATCCGGGGGCGATCCTTCATCCCCCTAAAGAGACGGGACAGGGCCCGCCCGTCCTCCCGCTTCAAGTTCAGGACGAAGAGAACCCTCAGCCCCTCCGCCGCCTTCCCCCCTTTCTCCCCGAGAAGTTCCTTTTCTTCCAGGAAGACGACGGGAACCTTTTCGTCCCGTGAAGCCTGCTCGAGGAGGGGCTTGGCCCTGTCCCATACCCCGAGAAAACCGATCCGCGGCCGGCTTCGGGTCCCCCCGGCCACGCAGGGGGCAGGTCCGGCGGACAGCAGCAGGAGCATGGCCGCGAAAAACGCGGGCCGCCCGCCGCCCGCCGGCCGTCCCGAAGCCGGCGGAAGCCCCCCGGGACGAAAGAAATCACCCCAGCGCATCCCAAGAATCGGGGAGCTTCCCGCGGATCGATCCATGTCTATTTCTACCACTTCACTTCCAGGGACATGTTGAAGGAACGGCCGTCGCCCGGGAGGCGGGAACCGAAGGACTGGTACTCCCTGTCCAGGAGATTGGTCACCGAGAAGGTGATTCCCACGTTCTCGGTGGGTTCGAAACCTGCCCTCAAATGGACCAGCAACCAGCCCGGGAGCCTCCCGGGGCGCCCCGGAAACTGGGCCTTGTCCCGGAGATCCCCGGAAGCGAAATCCTTCTCCCTCTTCCGGAGCGACCAGGGGACGACCAGTTCGACCCAGCGCCTCGCGCCGGAAGCCTCGTCGGCCTCCTTGTCCCAGAGAAGCCCCACGAGTCCGTAGAGGGGCGGTATGAACCTCAGGGGCTCTCCCTCGGTCCGGTTCCTTCCCTTGGTGAACGTGGCGTTCCCCGTGAGGAAGATATCGCCCAGGTTCCCCCCCGCCAGGACCTTCCACCGCCCCTCCGCCTCCAGGCCCCAGATCCGGGCCTTCCCGACGTTCTTCTTCACGTAGACCTGCTCGTCGTCCTGCTTGATCCCGTCGCCGTTCAGATCGATGAAGTCCGAACCGCCGAAGGTCCCGGGCCTGGACTCGATCAAGTCACGCATGTCCGTGAAGAACCCCGTAAAACCCCCACGGAACCGCTCCGTCCGGCCCTTCAAACCCAATTCCCAGGTTACGGCCTTCTCCGGGTCCAGGCCCGTGCTCGGAACGCTCACCCCGTAGGTGAAGGCCCCGGTCCGGAGCATGTCCGAGACACTCGGAGAACGGAAACCGCTGGCGACGTTGCCCACCAGGTTCAACCAGTCGTTCAGGGTGTAGACCGAACCCAGGCTCCAGGTGACGGAGGAGAAGTCGTCGGAGACGTCCAACTGGTCGGGGGTGAGTGGGCTGGGAGTGGTCGAGGCCCGGGGATTCGACTCCAGGCGAGTATAGTTGACGCGGATACCTGCCGAGAGCACGAGGTCTTCGATTCCCTTGTACTCCTCCAGGAGGAAGAGGCCCAGGTCGTAGACCAGGGCGTCGGGGTTGCTCGGAATCCTGTCGACCTTGCTGATCCTCGCCCCGGTGGCCTTGTCGAAGGTTTCCCGCTGGGAACGACCCGAGTCCACGTCGTCCACCCTGGAATCAAGACCGTAGACCAGGCGGTTCTCTTCGCTCGTGCGGGTAGTGAACTGGAACCCCAGCCCGTAGACGTCCCTTTGCCTGGTGGTCACGTCCTTCCTTGTCGTCGTGGCCTGTTCGGAACCACGGAAGCGCTCTTCCCGTTCACCCCTCCAGTAGAACTTGGCCTTCATCTCGTCGCAGAAGGATCCCGGGCCCCTTCCCGAGTAGGAAAGCTCGCCGAGCTGGGTCGTGGAGTAAGGGGTCTTGGCCATCCTCTTCCTCAGGCCGCTCGAGGTCAGGTAGAGGGAGGTATGGGCCCTCCACCAGTCGTTCACGTGGGGATCGTCCCAAGGCTGGTCGAATCGGTATACGGCCAGACGGCATGTTCTCCAGTACGCCGCCTCCAGGAGATCGCCCCCTCCCAGGTCGAACCCGACCCGCACATCGAAGTTCTTCTCCCGCCACGAGGTGTTGGAGAGTTCCCCCAGGTCTCCGCCGCCCCGGGTGTCCCCCGTATCCATGAAGGTTCCGCCGAGGAGGAAGTTGACCGGACGCTGTCCGCCGGAAACCTCCACCCTCTGGGTGAACTGGTTCCCAGCCGACTCCCAGATGCTCCTCGTTCCCCCGTGGAGTTCCAACTTCTCCGGGAACCCGTGAAACCGCCTGGGGATCACGTTGATGGTCCCGCCCACGGCGTCGCTCCCGTAGAGGACCGACGCCGGTCCGCGGACGATCTCGACCCTGTCGACGGACATCCTGTCCACGTTGTTCATGAAAGCGTTCGGCCCGGCGAAGATGGTCCCGTCGGTGAGTCTCACCCCGTCGTACATGGGCAAGATGAATTTCCCGATCAGCCCGCGGATGATGGGTGCGCCGCCTCTCCGTCCCGTCTGCTGGACGAAGACCCCAGGCTCCCCCCGGAGGAGTTCGGCCATGGTGGGAGAGGAATTCATCCTCCGTTTCACCTCCTCCCGGTCC
>Ga0256914_1001879_pt1 | contig 18103 bp, 16 predicted proteins | sample HulkmetaG_FD_191571 | JGI IMG/M metagenome (GOLD analysis project Ga0256914, IMG submission 191571) | Hydrothermal chimney microbial communities from Main Endeavour vent field at the Juan de Fuca Ridge, Pacific Ocean - Hulk | ecosystem: Environmental > Aquatic > Marine > Hydrothermal vents ... | reverse complement strand
AGCGCGCGGGCCATTATCCCCCCGAGTCGGGCGAAACCGCGGCAATGCCCGCCCTGGCCCGATCATGCCCAACGGAGCCCCCGACCTCAGGCGCAGCGCAACCGCACAGGGGGCGAGCCGAGCGGTCGTGCGCGCCGAGAGGCAGGGTTTTCGCGTCTGGCAAGCGACTTGCCCCTCGACCTTGGCCCCGGCCGCGTCTTACAGTACAATGCTCGCACCTTGCGCGGGAGGTTGCTGGACATGAAGATTCTGGTAGCGTTGACCTACTATCGGCCCCATACCAGCGGTTTGACCATTTACGCGGAACGCTTGGCCAAGGCCTTGGTCGCGCGTGGGCACACGGTCACGGTGCTGACCTCGCAATATGAACGTGCGTTGCCGCGGCACGAAGTCATGGACGGCGTTCGGGTGGTGCGCGTGCCTGTGCTGGCGCGCGTGAGCAAAGGCGTGCTGCAGCCCACGTTAGGCCTGGAAGCCACGCGGCAGATTCTGGCCCACGACGTGGTCCACCTGCACTTGCCCCAATTTGACGCCGCGGGCATGGCGTTGCGCGGGCGGTGGTTTCGACGGCCCGCGGTGATCACGTACCACTGCGACGTGCTGCTGCCCCCGGGCTGGTTCAACCGGGTGGCCAACGCGGTGGTGCACGTCATGGACCACTTGGCCGCGACCTGGGCCCACCAAGTGGTTACCTATACGCAAGATTACGCGGACCATTCGCCCTTTTTGCGCCGCTATCGCCACAAGTTGACCACCATCTTGCCGCCGGTGGAACTGCCTCCGGCCACGCCCGACGCGATCGCTGCCCTGCGGCAGCGATTCAACCCCCAAGGCCGGCGCCCGGTCATCGGCATGGCCGCGCGGCTGGCCGCGGAAAAAGGCGTGGAAGTGCTGCTGGATGCCCTGCCGCGCGTGCTGGAGCACTTCCCCAACGCGTTGGTGTGGTATGCCGGCCCCTATGAGAACGTGCTGGGCGAGGAGGCCTATCGAAAGCGCGTGTTGCCCCGGGCCCGAGCGCTGGAGGCCCAAGGCCATTGGCGATTCTTGGGTCTGCTCTCGCCCCAAGAAATGGCCGCCTATTACCCCAACCTGGATGTGCTGGTACTGCCCAGTTTGAACTCCACCGAGAGTTTTGGCTTGGTGCAAATCGAGGCCATGATGAACGGCGTGCCCGTGGTGGCGTCGGACTTGCCCGGCGTGCGGCAGCCCGTGCGCATGACCGGCATGGGCGAAATCGCGGCTGTGGGCGACCCCGACAGTTTGGCCCAAGCGCTCCTGCGGGTATTGCAACACCCCGACGCGTACCGGGGAGATCCCGAGGCTGTGCGGCAACGCTTCAGCCCCGACCGCGCGGCCCAAGCCTACGAGGCCCTCTTCCGCCGCTTGCTGCGCCAGGTGCGCCCGAATTTCTCAGCAGATGAATAGAACTTGCGTTCCGCGGCCAGCGCGCGGCCCCGATGTGCATATAACTTGCGCGGCCGCGCGCGCAAACTTGGGGCGCTCAGGGCAAAGTTACGCTTTGCGGGTTTGTACCTCTCCAGAGGCGAATTTCAAATCCCCTATATATGGAACAGAACCCGCACTTTGAGGCCAAATATCCCGCTCCTGGGGGGCAGCGCAGGGCTATCCGCAAGGCGAGAACGCTTTAACATTCCAAACCTTAAATCACGAAGGTTTTTTAAGATTCGGCAGGCCAAACGCCCTTGCGCCCCCGCCTCCCTCTGCCTACAATAGGAGCCGCTTCACGAGCCAAACCCAACGAGGGTCGCTGTCGAACCCTCGTCTTGAGGGGAGCCCCCAATCTCGAGCGAGGAGCGCCGCGTGATGACCTTGGCCGCATCCATGCCCGCGATGGCCGCGCAAGGCCAGCCCGACCTGGAGCATATCTGGCAAGTGGTCTTGCGCCAACTTCAACATGAGATCCCCCGGGCGACGTTTGACGCGTGGGTGCGGGAGACCCAAGCCATCGCCTGGGACGGCCAAACCTTGCGCGTGGGCGTACGCAACGCGTTCACCCGCGATTGGCTGCAAGCGCGACTCCCTGGGCTGGTCGAGCCCAAGATTCGGCTGCTGCTCCACGCGCCCGAGGCCCGCGTGGAGTTTGTCCTGCAGCCCAACGGCCACGGCCCCGCGGAAGCCGCAGCCACCGTCGCGGAGCCCGAGCCGAGCGAGAGCCCCGCGACAACGTCCGAGGCCGTTCAAAACCTTTCGGAAGCCCCCACCACGCCGTTGCGCGCGCCTGCCAGCAGGCTGCGCAGCGAATATACCTTTGAAACCTTTGTCGAAGGGCCCAACAACCGCTTGGCCTTCGCGGCCAGTCGTGCGGTGGCCGATAACCCCGGCCGTCAATACAACCCGCTCTTTATCTACGGCGGCGTGGGGTTGGGCAAGACGCACCTGCTGCACGCCATCGGGCACGTGGCCGCGCAAAAGGGCCTGCGGGTGCTCTATGTGTCGGCCGAGGATTTCGTCAACGAACTCATCACCGCCATTCGCGAACGCCGCACCGCGGCCTTTCGTGAGAAATACCGCCAGGTTGACCTGCTTTTGGTGGACGATGTCCAATTCTTGAGCGGCAAAGAAAGCACCCAAGAGGAATTCTTCCACACTTTCAACGCGCTGCACGGGCAAGGGCGCCAAATTGTGCTCACCTCGGACCGCCCGCCCAAAGCCATGGCCACGCTAGAAGAGCGCCTGCGCTCCCGCTTCGAATGGGGCCTGATGGCCGACATTCAGCCCCCCGATCTGGAAACCCGACTGGCGATTTTGCAGTTCAAGGCCACCCGCATGGGCCGGCCCGTGCCTCGCGAAGTGCTGGAGTTCATCGCCCGCCGCATGACTTCCAACATCCGCGAATTAGAAGGCGCGCTGACCCGGGTCTTGGCCTACCACGACTTGTGGGGGAAGCCGCTGAACGAGGCCACGGCCGCGGAGGCCTTGGCCGACCTGCTGCCCCGCCGACGCAAGATTGTGGCCGACAAAGTGCTCGAGGCGGTTGCCCAGGCCTATGGCGTCAGTGTAGCCGAATTGCGGGCCAAGGGCCGCTCGCGGCGGGTAGCCGTGCCCCGCCAAGTGGCCATGTATTTGCTGCGCGAAGAGGCTGGGCTCTCGTTGCCCCGCATCGGCGAACTCTTGGGCGGCCGAGACCACTCCACCATCATGCATGGCACCCGCAAAGTGGCCGACCTGCTGGAGCGCGATGCCCACTTTCGCCGGCGGGTGATGAACATCCGTGAGCATCTGTACAACCCTCATGTCCCCTTGGTAAGCGAGTGAACCATCGCCCCCGACGCGCCCCCCGGTCGGCATGGACCCGGGCCCTGGGTGCGTTTCGCCTGGGGCGGGGTTGGCACCATTGGCCGGCGTGGGTCGGCCTGGGCGTCGCGCTGCTCACCAGCGCGGGGTATGTGCGCGCGTGGCAACACGCGGACGCCTCTTGGGCCTTCACCGGCTTTCTCTTCGCGGTCGACGACGGCCTCAGTTACCTCGCCAAGATGCGCCTCGGCGCGCAAGGCGCGTGGCTCTTCCGCACGCCTTACACCACCGAGCCCACGGTGGCTTTGCCCGCGTTTACCGCGTACTTGGCCTTGGGACATGTACTCCCGCCGCGCGCGCCTTATGGCGCGTTCGTGGTCCTCTTTCACCTGTTTCGCCTGGTCGCGCTGGCTGGCCTGATGGTCGCGTTGCATCGCGTGCTCACTTGGCTGCTGCCCGCGCGGCCCCGCCTGCAAGCCGCCGTCGCGGTGTGGACTCTGCTCGGCGGCGGCCTGGGTTGGTTGCTTTACCCCTTGGGACTGGGTCGCGGCCTGGGCTGGGCACCACTGAGTTTCTACTCGCCCGAGGCCTTTGGCTTCTTGGCCGTGTGGGGGCTGCCGCATCTCACCGCGGCGCGTGCGCTTTGGCTATACGCTTGGTGGGCCTTCGCCCACCAACACCTCCGCCGAGCCTTCGCCGCTGCCACCGCCCTGCTGTTCTTCCAACCCCTGTACATCGTTCCCCTGGCCCTGCTGTGGAGTGCCACCGCATGGGGACAACGCACCCGGCCCACCGCGGCCGCCCAATGGCGCACCTTAGCCGCGGCCACCAGCCTGTGGGCCGCCTACTGGGCCTTCATGCTCTGGGCGCGAGCCACCGACCCCGTCGTGCAGGCCTGGGACGCGCAGAACAACGTCCGGCTGGTGCCTTGGCCCGCCTTCGCGCTGGCCTATGGCCCGTGGCTGCCGTGGGTCGCGCGCGGTTGGCGCCTGTTGCAGCAGGAGCATCCCGGCCCTGCGCGCGCGCTGGCCTTTTGGCTTGCGGCCGTCGCGCTTTTAATCTGGCTGCCCACGTCGGTGCAACGGCGCCTGCTGGAGGGCGTGTGGTGGGCCTGGGGCCTGCTGGCTGTGAAAGCCGCGGCAGCGTGGCATCGCGGGCTGGGCCAGGGACGGCGTTGGCTCGCGTGGGCGCCACTGGGCCTGACCGCACTCAGCCCAGCCTTGCTGCTGGGGCTGGCCTGGCACGCGGCATCGCGGCCCAGCGAGCCCCTCTTTCGCCCGCGCGCGGAGTTGGCCGCTATGCAAGCCTGGGGTCAGCAAGCGCCCTTGGCCGCGGGCGTGCTCGCGTCCTACCCCTCGTCGACGCTGCTGCCAGCCGCCGCGGCCGTACGCGCGCCTTTGGGGCATCCGGTGGAAAGCCCGGCTTGGGCCGAGCGCCGCGCCCAAACCCGCGCTTTCTTTCAGCCCACCACCACCGACGCGCAACGCCAAGCCTGGCTGGCTGATTGGCGCGTCGAGTGGGTGTGGTGGGGGCCGCGTGAGCGCGCCCTGGGCGCGTGGGATCCCCGCACCGCGCCCTATCTGGAGCCGGCCTTTCACGACCGCGGCTATTGGGTCTTTCGGGTGCGTCCGTGAGCCGCGGTACAATCACGCCATCCCCCGCAGGAGACGGATCATGCCCTTGCGTTTTCTCACCGCGGGCGAATCGCACGGCCCTGACTTGGTGGCTGTGGTGGAAGGGCTTCCGGCCGGGCTGCCGGTGGATGTGGAAGCCATCAACCACGAATTGGCCCGCCGCCAAAAAGGCGCGGGGTCGGGCCCCCGCATGGCCATCGAACGCGATCGCGTGCAGATCTTGAGCGGCGTGTTGGAGGGACGCACCACCGGCGCGCCCATTGCGCTCACCATTGCCAACCGTGACCACGCCAAATGGCGCGGTCGAGCGATACCGCCCTTCACCACGCCCCGGCCCGGCCATGGCGATCTGGCCGCACGCCTCAAGTATGGCTACCCCGATCTGCGGCCCGGCCTGGAGCGGGCCTCGGCGCGCGAAACGGCCGCCCGGGTGGCGGTGGGCGCGCTGTGCAAGCAACTGCTGGCCCACGTGGGCATTCAGGTGCAAGGGTATGTGATCGCCATTGGCCCGGTGCGCGCCACGGCCCTACCGGAGGACATCCCCACCCGTTGGCAACAAGCCGAGGCCAACCCGGTGCGTTGCCCCGACCCCTCGGCCGCCGCGGCAATGCAACAGGCCATCGAGCAAGTGAAGCGGGACAAGGACACCTTGGGCGGTGTCATCGAGGTGGTGGCGTTGAATGTGCCCCCTGGCCTGGGCAGCCACGTGCATTGGGACCGCCGCCTGGACGCGCGCCTGGCCGCGGCGGTGATGAGCATCCCCGCGATCAAGGGTGTGGCCCTCGGCGCGGCGTGGGAGCAAGCCCAACAGCGCGGCACCCAGGCCCACGATGCCATCCGCCGCCAAGGCGATGCCCTGGTGCGTCCTACCAACCGGGCCGGTGGCGTCGAGGCTGGCATCAGCAACGGCCAGCCCATTGTGGTGCGCGCGGCTATGAAGCCCATTGCCAGCACCCTGACCCCCCAACCCACGGTGGACCTGGCCACAGGTGCCGAGACCGAAACCCGCTATGAGCGTTCGGATTTCTGCCCAGTGCCGCGCGCGGTGCCTGTGGTCGAAGCCATGGTGGCTTTCGTGCTGGCCGATGCGCTGCTGGAAAAGGTGGGTGGCGACACCCTGGACGAGGTGCAAACACGCGCGGCCGCGTTGCCCCGGGCCACTTGGCCCCACGCTCGCGTCGACGGCGCAAAACACACCTTCTGGGATTGAGCCTGCGGCCGGCCCCTCTGGTACAATATCCTCAAATCATCTGCTCAGGAGGTCGACCCATGGCGGCATCTTCCCAGCCACGGCCGGTCAATCCGGTGGCGGCCGCGGTGCATGCCCTGATCGCGGCTCGGTACAGTCCCACGCAATACGCGGAGCGCATGGTCGACGACGCGACCCTGCAGCGGGTGCTGGAGGCCGCGCGCTGGGCTCCGTCGTCCTATAACCGTCAACCGTGGTATTTTGTGGTCACCCGCCGCGGGCAAGAGGGTTACACGCGCCTGCTGCGCACGCTGAGCGCTTATAACCAGCGCTGGGCGCAACGGGCGCCGGTGCTGATTTTGGGCTGCGCGCAAATCGAAGACGAGCGCGGCCCCAATCGCTATGCAGAACACGATTTGGGGTTGGCCAGCGGGTTTCTCGCGTTGCAGGCCGTGGCCGAGGGGTTGGCAACACGCTTTATTGCGGGGTTCGACAAAGACGCGGCGCGGGCGGCTTTTGGCATCCCCGCGGCGTATAAGCCCTGGACGGTCATCGCGCTGGGGTACCCGGCACCGGATGCGGACCCCCACGCGAAGCCGCGGCAACGCAAGCCTTATGCTGCGATCATCGGCTGGGGCGGGTGGGGCGTGGCCCCGCCCTTCGCGCCCCCGGCAACCAGCGCCAGCGCATAAGCGCGGACCTGGCCGCGGGCCAGGGCATCTGCCCCAAAAAGCGAGGCCCCGCGAGGGGCTCGCGGGGCCAATCTACGAGGAGGGAGGAGAGGAGGTGTAAGTGGAGGAGGGGGCTATGCCGGTCCAATTACGCTCTCGCGCTCGCCGGCCTTAGATTAACACGGTTGGCTTAAAAGAGGGTGAAAGGTACTTAAAAGTTTCCGAAGAATTGAGATCAGCGGGTGGGCAAAACCGATCCCGCGTTGAGGCGGTTCATAGCCGCGGGCAGGCCCTGTTCAATCCACAAGAGAATGCCCTCGACGGCTCGCGCTTCGATCCAAGGCCATTGTTCGCGCTCCGCGCGCGAGAAGGGGCGCAGCACATAGTCAGCCGGGTCCATACGCCCGGGTGGGCGCCCAATGCCGATGCGCAAACGGGGGAAGTCGCGGCGCCCGCCCAGGGCGTCGATGATGGATTTCATCCCTTTATGGCCGCCATGGCCGCCTTGGGGGCGCAGGCGCACAGTGCCGAAGGGCAAGTCTAAGTCGTCGTACACCACCAGCAGGTGCGACAACGGCACCTCATACGCGCGCAGCAACGGCCGCACGGCCCGCCCCGAGAGGTTCATGTAGGTTTGGGGCTTGGCCAAAACCACGCGCGCGGGGCCCAAACGCGCGTCCGCGAGCAGGGCCTGATGCCGCGGCCCGCGAAAGGCCACGCCCAGGCGGCGGGCCAGCGCGTCCACGATCATGAAGCCCGCGTTGTGGCGGGTGGCGGCAAATTCGCGGCCAGGGTTGCCCAGGCCAACCACCAAGTAACGCGCGCGCGGCTCGCGCGGCGAGGCTGCCGCGTCTTGGGCGCGGGATGTGTCTGACAACCCGCCGGCCTGCTGCACGCGACGGATCCAATCCAGATCCATTTAGGCGTCCTCGGCGTCCATCGTTTTCTTGGGCAGGCCGACCACCCGCACGACCGGCACGACGAAGAGAATGCCCGTGTAGGGCTCGTGCAAGTCGCCGACGATTTCCTCGGTGGCGCGGATGACCCGCTCCACCGTGGCCTCATCGGGCACCACGGTGAACAGGGTCCGATGATGGTATTCTTGGCGGGCCAACAGGCTTTGCAGCGAGGGCATGAGGCCCAGGTCGTCGCGCATCCCTCGTTGGCGATGCAGGCCCGAACTTTCCAAGATGGTGGCGCCCCCCGCGCCCGCCTTTTGCCAGGCTTCCATGACCGCGGGGCACTGTTGGATGTCGTCGAGTACCAAAACCACGAGATAGGCCATCGCTGGCTCGCTCCTTTTGGAGGGAATGCCCCGGGCTCAGGCGGCCGAGGCATCTTCGGCCTGAGGCTTAGGATACAACGCCCGCAAGGCAATAGGTGTGATGAGGGTGGTCACCAGCACCATGAGCACCACGCCGGCGAACACGGTGTCGTCCACCCAACCGAACTGCATGCCCACCGAGGCGACAATCAAGCCCACTTCGCCCCGGCTGGTCATGCCGGTGCCCAACCGCACCGAGTCCTTCCACGACAAACCGCCCAGGCGCCCGCCCAAAGTGCACCCCAAGGCCTTGGAAATCACGGCCAACACCACCAAGGTCAAGGCGATGGGCAAGCCCTCGGGCCGCAACGCCAAACGCACATCGGTTTGCAGGCCGATGTTGACGAAGAAGATGGGCACCAACAGCGCATAGGCCAGTTTGTGCATCCCTTGCATGATGTGCCGTCGCCACGGGCTGCGGCCAAAGGCCAGCCCGGCCACGAACGCGCCGGTGATGGAGGCAATGCCGCCCAGCGCCTCTGCGGCCCACGCGTAGAGCAGGGTGAGCACTACCGCGAAGGTCAGCAGCCCTTCGCTGATGGGCAACCGGTCGACCACCCGCCCCAAACGCGGCACCAAGCGCACTCCCAGCACCCAGGCCCCTGCCAAAAACAGGACCATGCGGGCCAACATGCCCAAAACCATGAGCGCGCCACCGCCCTCGCCCAAGGTGAAAGCCTGAAAGACCGACAACAGCAGAATGACCAGCACATCGTCGACGACGGCCGCGCCCAGCAACGCCAAACCGACCGCGGAACGCAACACGCCCAGTTCCATGAGGGTTTGGGCCGAGATGCTGACGCTGGTGGCGGCCATGACCAGGCCGATGAACAAGCCGGCTTCGCCTGAGTAGCCCAGCGCGTCCATCACCACCCACGCCAAAAGCACGGGGGTCAACACGCCCAGCACGCCCGTCCACACGGCAGGCCGCCCCGCACGAGCCAAGGCCTCCAGTTCGACTTCCAAACCCGCCAAAAACATGAGAAAAGCCACGCCCAAAAAGGCCAGATGTTCCAGCACCACATCCAAATGCAGGCCGTGTTCGAACACGGGCCAGTGCAGCATGTTGAGCAGCGAGGGGCCCAGCAACAACCCGCTCAGGATTTCGCCCAATACCGTGGGCTGCCCCAAGCGCGCGCTGAGATAGCCGCCCACTTTCGCGGCCGCGATGATGAGCCCTAAGGCCAGGGCAAAGGCCAGAGTCGCATGAGCATCCATGGACGCGTCCTCGTGAAGATGGGGTACGCGCGAATACGGTGCCGGGATTATACCAACTCCCCCAGGGAAGGGAAGGGCAAGGCCTGGTATAATCTACTCTGCTTTCGCCCACCCACCTCGAGGAGGTAGTCATGACCACCCGACACTGGTTGACGCGCGCCTGGCCGGCGGTGCTGCTGGTCCTCGCGGCGTGCCAAGGCCCTGCAACGCCCCAGCCCACGGCCACGGTCCCCCGCACGACGCGGCCCGCGCCCACGCCGCGGGCCCCCGCGGAGCCCGTCCCCCAACCCCCGACCCCGGGGCAGGTGTTCTATGTCGCGCCCGACGGCGACGACGCCCAACCCGGCACCCGCACCGCGCCATGGCGAAGCCCCGCCGTGGCCGTGAGCCGCCTCAAGGCCGGCGATACCCTGGTGCTGCTACCGGGCACCTACCCTCTGGCCGACTACGAACGCGATATCCTGCGCCCACCCTCGGGCCAGCCGGACGCCTGGATCGTCCTGCGCGGGGAGCCCGGTCAACCTTACCCTGTCTTGGCCGGGCGAGATAATCTGGCCGCGTTGGTCGACCTCAGCGGCGTGCAGTACGTCTGGCTCGAGCACATCGAAATGACCCACGACCCCCAAGCCGCGGACCCGCGCGTGCGCGACGGCATTCTCGTGCAAGGCCAACCGGCTGCGCACGTGGTGCTGGCCGACCTGTACATCCACCATGTGGATGAATTCGGCATGAACCTGCAAGATGTGCGCGACCTGCTCATCGTCAACACCCGTATTCTGTATGCCGGTTTCGGCGCGTTGGGTGGCCCCCCTGGCGCGCACCATGGCTGGGAGCAGGTCACGATCCGCGACACCCGCTTGGCCTACAGCGGCCATTATTACCAGGGCGGCGACGGCCACAACCGGCCCTATGACCGGCCAGATGGGCTGGGCATCGAGCCCTCGGCCGGGCCCATCGTGTTGGAGCGGGTGCGAGCCGAGCACAACTACGGCGACGGCCTGGACAGCAAGGCCCAAGTGACGGTGATTCGTGATAGCATCGTGGCCAACAACACATGCGACGGGGTCAAACTATGGGGCCGGGAAGGGCACTTGGAGAACGTGCTCATCTACGGCCGCGGAGACGGCGACGCGACGGTGACCCCGTGGGCCGGGTTGGTCATCGATACCACCACGCCAGGGGCCCACTTCACCCTCACTCACGTGACCCTGGACGATGCCTTAGGGCACAACTATCTGCTCTATGTGCAGTATGACCACCCCCAAGTGCCCGTGCATCTGACCTGGCGCAACGTCATCTTGAGCGCGCGCGGTCCTGAAGCCCGCATCTATCTGGCCCCGGCCGTCACTTTGGATGCCCAGGCCGTGTTGTTCTTCTTCCCCCAAAGCCTTGCGGTGGGGCAACACGGCGAACAGGTTTACACCTGCGACGACCTGGCCCAGTTGGGGCCAGGCTTGATGTGCCACGACCCCGCGTTTGTGCAGCCGGCATGGGGGCAAGAGGGGGACTATCACTTGCGGCCGAGCAGCCCCGCGCGCGATGCCGGCGTGCCCACCCATGTGGATCACGACCTGGACGGCCACCCCCGAGACGACCGACCCGACCTGGGCGCGTATGAAGCGCGCGATGAATAGCCGCGCCCGGCCGGACGCGGCCATGGGCGAACGAAGCGGGCCGCACACCCGGCCTCATGGCCACGGCAAATCGTCCTACCCTGGACAAACCGGGGCGTTTGAGGTACAATGCGGCCCGCTTCGGAACAACCGAAGATTCGCCGTAGACCGCAGGGGCCCGACAAGGGCTTAAACCGCCTGCCGAGGCGAGGACTCGAAGCGCACCCCCACGGGGGTGGATGCGCGCGTGCCTTCCCCTCGGCGGCGAAGGCGCTTTTGTTTTTGGGCCCGCACACATCAGGAGGTGGACGCCTTGGCTATCACCAAAGCCCGCAAGCGTGAATTGGTCGCGCTGTACCAGGAACTGCTGCAAAACAGCCAGGCCCTGGTCATCGCGTCCTTTCATGGCTTGAGCGTCGCGGAGACCGAGCAACTCCGCCACGCGGTGCGGGAATCGGGCGGCCGCTTGATGGTGGTGAAAAACACCCTGGTCAAGATCGCGCTGCGCGAGAGCGGCTACGCCCTGCCCGAGGACGCGTCCGTCTTCGAAGGCACCACCATGGTGGCCTTCGCGCTGCAAGACCCGGCTGCCACGGCCAAAGCCGTCGCGGACTTTGCCAAGGAGCACGAGGCGTCCTTGCGCATCAAGGCCGGCTATTTGGGCACCGAGCCCGTGACGGCCGAGCAGGTGCGGCAACTGGCCAGCCTGCCGCCGCTGCCGGTGCTTCGGGCCCAGGTGCTGGGCACCATCATGGCCCCCGCGTCGCAGTTGGCGCGGTTGCTGGCCGAGCCCGCCCGCCAATTGGCGGCTGTGCTTCGGGCTTACAGCGAAAAAGACGGCGCTCAAGCCGAAGCGACCGCGGCATAGCCCGGTCGTGGATGTCGATGTTCGCAGGAACAACCCCGGTGCGATAACCCGCAGGAGGATTTGTCATGGCCGATCTGGAAAAACTGGTTGAAGAACTCAGCCAACTCACCGTCATGGAAGCCGCGGAACTTGTCAAGATGCTGGAAGAAAAGTGGGGCGTGTCCGCGGCCGCGCCCGTGGCGGTGGCCGCGGTGGCCGGCGCCCCCGGCGCGGCGGCTGAAGAGGCCAAAGAAGAGAAGACCGAATTCGATGTGGTGCTCAAAGACACGGGCCCCAAGAAGATTCAGGTCATCAAGGCCATTCGCCAACTGACCAACCTGGGCCTCAAAGAGGCCAAGCAGGTGGCCGAGACGCCCGGCTCCAAGATCCTCGAGGGCGTGAGCAAGGAAGAGGCCGAGGCGGCCAAGGCCAAATTGGAAGAGGCCGGCGCGACGGTGGAAATCGTCTAAGCGGTTCTACGGCAACCCGGTGGGCCCGCCTGGCGCGGGCCCATTGCTTTTCTCGCGGAGGTCCCCATGCCTGCCCGGCTGATTTTGCTCGTGGGAGGCGCGCGCAGTGGCAAAAGCGCGTTGGCCGTACGCTGGGCCTATGCCTTAGGCCAAGACCAAGTGACCTTTCTGGCCACGGCCCGCGCCGAGGACGAGGACATGCGGCAGCGCATCGCCGCGCACCGGGCCCAACGTCCGCCGCTGTGGACGACCATCGAAGCCCCGCGTCGCGTCGGGCAGGCCCTGGAACAAGTCCACCACCCCGTGGCCGTGCTGGATTGCTTGACCCTCTTGGTCGCCAACGCGTTGATGGACGAAGGACCCGCGGCCGTGCAAGCCGAGGTCACCGCCCTGCTGGATGCCTGGCGCTCATGGCAAGGCACCCTGTTGGTGGTCACCAACGAGGTGGGGATGGGCATTGTCCCAGCGAATGAACTGGCCCGCACGTATCGGGATGTGTTAGGTTGGGCCAACCAGACGGTGCGCGCGGCTTCGGACGCGGCATACTTGGTGGTCGCGGGCGGCGTGGTGCGTGTGGACGAGCCACCGCGGCAGCCCTGAGCGACTCAGTCGGGGCAGGGATCGCCCCGCTCCGCGGCAATGGCCCGCCGCAGACGCATGGCCAAATCGCGCAATTGGGTGAAACTCACCGGCTTGAGCAACACCAAGTCGCTGTCTTCTTGCAATGGGTCGGCCATGTGCGGATTGCCTGTGGCCAAAATAACCCGCGTGGCGGCCAGCCGGGGCTCGCGGCGAATATAGGCCAAAATGTCGTCGCCCAAGGCACCGGGCAGGTGCAGATCTAACACGACCAACGCGGGGGTGTGCTGTTGCAGATAGTCCAGCGCCTCTTGGCCGTCCGAGGCGACGTCCACAGGTGTGAAGCCCGCGGCTTCGACGGCCTTGACGAAAATTTCGGTCTGAAACACATCGTCTTCCACGATGAGGGCCGAGTAAGTGCTCATCTTTCGGTTACCTCCTGCGGCGACGAGGGATGGACCGCCTCCGCGGTGGGGCTCGGTGGCATGGTGTCGGCATCCGCGAAGATGACCGTGAAGACCGAGCCTTTGCCTTCTTCGCTCCACACCTCGATTCGGCCGTTCATGCGCTCCACCAAGGAGCGCACAATGTAGAGCCCCAACCCCAAGCCCGGCGCGCCCGACATTTTCACATGGCTGCGGGTGTAGAAGGGGTCGAAAATGCGTCGCCGCTCTTCTTCGCCCATGCCCACGCCCGTATCACTGACGGCCACGGCCCAATGGGCGTCATCCACCCGATGCACCCGAATGGTCACCCCACCCTCTTTGGTGAACTTCAGCGCATTGCTAACCAAGTTGGTGATCACGCTGCGCAGCAAGCGCGGGTCCATATACACCTTTTCCGGCGCGTCGGGGTCCATGTGGACCTCCAGGCTCAGGCCTCGCTTCTGGGCCAGCACCCACAAGCCTTCGCGCACGGTGGACAGCAATTTGCGCAGCGGCACGATCTTGCGCTCGATCTTGAGCGAGTCAGACTCCATTTCCGCGTGCAACAGCAGCATGGCGATCAGTTCGCGCATATAATGCGCGGACGAGAGGATGGCGTCCAAACGCTCCTTTTGCTCCTCGTTCAGCGGCCCGAACACGCCCTGCTGCAGCATATCGGTATAGCCCACGATCGCGCCCAGGGGCGTGCGCAAGTCGTGGCTAATGGTGGCCAGCAAAGCCGACTTGAACGCCAAGGCTTGCTCGGCTTGGGCCTTGGCCTCCTTGAGTTCTCGAATCAACCGCTTGCGCTCGGTCACATCTTGCTTGACCGCGATGAAGTGGGTGATGCGCCCGTCTTGATCACGCACGGGCGCGATGGTTTGCTCTTCATAGTAGAGGCTACCATCTTTGCGGCGGTTGATGAACTCGCCATGCCATACTTGGCCTGCCTTGATGGTGCGCCACAACTCCTCATAAAAGGCGTCGTCGTGATAACCCGAGCGCAACAGCCGCGGCGTCTGCCCAATGGCTTCTTCAGGGCTATAACCCGTAGTGCGTGAAAAAGCCGGGTTCACATACTCGATCACGCCTTGGGCATCGGTAATCACAATGCCGTGCGCGCTGTGCTCGATGGCGCGCCACAGTTTGCGCAGTTCTTCTTCGGCTTTTTTGCGGGCTGTAATGTCCAAACTGTATTCGATCATGAAGCGCACCTCACCCCGCTCGTCCAAAATGGGGTAGCCGTGCACTTCGACATAATAAGGACGCCCCTCCGGGGTAAAGTGAATGTGCTCCACCGTAAACGGCTCTTTGTGGGCCTTGACGTATTGCAGCGGGCAAGGATGCTCCAGGCCATCGCACGGGCTGGTGCGCCGGTGCGTGAGCGCGTAGCACGTGCTGACCTGCTGCTCGATGCCCAACTCGCGCGCCCGGTGGTTGGCCAAGACCACCTCGTAAGTCTGCGCGTCAATGACGTAGAAGGGCGCATCCACCGAGTTGATGACCGTTTGCAGAAAGTCGCGCTGCTCGGTAAGCGCGTTTTGCAAACTCAGCAGCCGTTGCCAGTGGCGCTTTTGGATGGCCGCCATGAGCCAAATCGGCCCGCCAATGCCCCACAGCAGGCCATACAGCAGCGCGACTTCTTTCGCGGGCACATGCAACACCCGCGGAATCCACCACACACTATGGATGATGAACAAGATGCCCACCAAATCCCACAGCGTGGGCAGCAACATCGCGGCCAACAGCAAGGGGAAGATCAGCCAAATCAGTTGCGCGAGGATGATGTAGCGCGCGGGCGTCACCAGCATGGTGATCGCGGTGTGGGGCTGAGACCACGTAGCGTAGAAGAACAGATGCGGCAGCGCGGTCAGACCAACGACGCTGCTCAAACCAGCCCACAAGAAATATCGGGTGCGGCTCAGAAAATACAACGCCACCAACAAGGGCATGACATACAGCAAGTGGGTCAGCGGGAAAGACTGCCCCGACATCACCCACCACACGAACTCGGCAATGAACGCGGCAATCCAAATGAGCAGGCTGGCCGAGGTCAGTCGCGCCTGCAGTTGCTGCTCGTTGTTCGGCACATCGGCCGCGGGTCGAGTCAGGATATCGGCCAGCCGGACGATGCCATCCACACCTCGCCGTACCCAGCGGAACACGCCCATGAACGCCTCCTACGCGACATCCGGCTTAGCGTCGTCGGAAATGTCCAATTCCACCATTTCGCCGGTGACCGTGAAAATGGTGCGCTCGCAGATGTTGGTCACCCGATCTGCGAAGCGTTCGATGTTGTGCGCGGCCCAGATCAAGAAATTGGCCTGGTCGATGGTCTGGGGCCGCTGCAGCATGATGGCGATGAGTTCTCGATAAATCTGATTGTAAAGTTGATCGACCAGATCATCCTCGCGCGGGATGCGCCGCGCGGCCTCCACGTCCCCTTCCAAAAACGCGGTCAAAGCGCGCTGCAGCATGTCGGTGGCCAAGTCGGTCATGCGGGGCAAATCGATCAGCGGCTTGATCAAAGGCTGGTGCCCCAGAAGCAACGTGATTTTGGCAATGCCCTTGGCGTAGTCGCCCATGCGCTCCAGTTCGCCCGCGATGTCAAGCACCGAAGCCAAAAAACGCAAATCGTGCGCCATGGGCTGCTGCGTCGCAATGGTGATCAGCGCCTGTTGCTCAATGGCGTACCGCTTGGCATTGATGACCTGGTCATGGTCATAGACGCGCCGCGCCGCGTCCAAGTCCTGCCGTTTCAACGCGTCCATCGCGTTTTGGGCGGCCTGCACCACCCAAGCGCCCAAATCTTGCAACTCTGAGCGCAGTTCGCGCAAGTGCGTTTCCAGGGTTTTGCGGGTCATGAGGACTACCTCCCAGCAGGCCGGCCCCACACGAACCAAATCCTAAGGGCTCGCGCGGCAAGCGAAACCGGGCGAGATTTCCCCTCCATTATAACGGCAAAGCGCGGGCGTGACATACGCAATTTTCAGAGGATTTGAACTTAGGGCCCCGCTTTGGCGTCATCGGCCGCGCGAGCGCGCGCATTACGGCGGGCGCGCGCGGTTTCCAGCGCGGCCATCAGCGCGGCCTCGGGCAACCGCGCAGTGCCGGGGTATTGCCAATGCAGCAAGAACTCGACGTTGCCCTTGGGGCCCAGCACGGGCGAAACCCGCAGCCCGCGCGCGGCATAACCTTGCGCATAAGCCGCGGTCAACACGGCCTCCAACGCCGCGCGCCACAGCGCGGGATCGCGAATAACGCCTTTGCCCTTGGCCGCGGCCCGCCGACCGACTTCAAATTGCGGCTTGATCAGTGCGATGCCCTCGCCTCCGCGCGGGCCCAGCCATCCTTTCAGCACCGGCCACAACTTGGTCAACGAGATGAACGAGACATCGGTAGTGATCAGCGACACGGGTTCGGGCAAGCGCTCCAAGTAGCGCGCGTTGACGCCTTCCATGACCACCACCCGGGGGTCTTGGCGCAACTTCCAGTGCAGTTGCCCGCGCCCTACATCGATCGCGTACACCCGCCGCGCGCCGTGTTGCAGCAAGCAGTCGGTGAATCCGCCCGTGGACGCGCCCACGTCCGCGGCCACAACATCGCGCACCTCCACCGGGAAGGCCTCCAAGGCCGCGGCCAGTTTTTCGCCCCCGCGCGAGACAAAGCGCGGCGGTGCGATCAACTCCAGCCGTGCCTCGGGCGCCAACAGCGTGCCGGGCTTGACCACGATCTGCCCATCGGCCCGCACGCGGCCGGCTTGAATCAAACGCCGCGCCTGCGCGCGCGTGGGCACCAAGCCCTGTTGCACCAAAAGTTGGTCGGCTCGTATTTTGGCCATCGTCGCTCCCTCGGGCCGTCGCGCGGGCCCAACCACGGGGCCTCGCCGCGCGGCGGCCCCCGGCCACCACCGGAGATGGCATCCCCCACCCTCAAGGGCCAGGGGTGGGTAGCGGCACATCGGCCGACACCGCGCAGCGAAAGCCCAAATTGACATTCCAATAGGTTGGAATGGACCGATAACGCACCGAAGCGCGCAACCACCAGATGCCATTGCTCCAGGTGCCGCCGCGCCACACCCGCTCCGCGTAGACCTCAGGGTCTTCGCGGCCGTCGTCGGGATCGTAGGGATAGGGCATGACGATGGTGCTGGTCCATTCCCAAACGTTGCCGGCCATGTCCATCACGCCATAGGGGCTGGCCCCCGCGGGGTAACTGCCCACCGGCGCGGTGTCCGCGTAGCCATCGTCGTACAGGCCGTTGGCCAAGGCCTGCCGCGGGCAACGGCGGTCGCAAAAGTTGGCACGGGTGCCGTCGATGGGGTCGTTGCCCCACGGATATTTGCGGCCATCGGTGCCCCGAGCCGCCTTTTCCCACTCGGCTTCGGTGGGCAAACGCCGCCCAGCCCACTCGCAGTAAGTTTTGGCCATGTACCAACTGACCCAAATAACAGGATAATCGGCATACTCGGGATTGTCAAAGTAATGCTCGCGCGTCTCGGAACTGTTCAAGTGCAAGGGCGGGCACACCCCCGCGTTCAAGCACTGGGCATATTGGGCATTGGTGACCTCATATTTGTCGATCCAAAAGGCGTCGGTATACGCGGTGTGTTGTGGCACCTCCGGATAGGCTCGTCCGCCGGCTTCGCTGCGCTTGGCTTCGATGTCTTCAGAGCCCATGATGAACGCGCCCGCGGGCACATACACCTGCACCATGCCGTCAACGGGCCAAACGCGGGTCGCGCCGGGTTCGGGTTCGGGGGGTGGGGCCGTGGCTGTGGGTGGGGCTGGGGTCGGGCTGGGCGGGGGAAGGGTGGAGGTCGGCGACGGGATGGGTGAGGGTGTCAACGAAGCCATAGGAGACGGGACGGTCGCGGTC
>Ga0256914_1001878_pt1 | contig 18109 bp, 18 predicted proteins | sample HulkmetaG_FD_191571 | JGI IMG/M metagenome (GOLD analysis project Ga0256914, IMG submission 191571) | Hydrothermal chimney microbial communities from Main Endeavour vent field at the Juan de Fuca Ridge, Pacific Ocean - Hulk | ecosystem: Environmental > Aquatic > Marine > Hydrothermal vents ... | reverse complement strand
CATCGCGTCCCCGTGGTGCTCATGCACAACCGCAGCACCCCCCAACACGCAGAAACCCGCGACCGCCTGGGAGGCCGCTACGTGGGCGTCGCTTACAACGACCTCTTGGCCGACGTGCGCGCCGAACTATTGGAAAGCGTCGCCTTGGCCCACGCCGCGGGCATCCCCGACGAGCACATCATCCTCGACCCTGGCATTGGCTTTGGCAAAACCGTCGCGCAAAACCTCACCCTGGTCAACCGGCTCAACGAAATTCGGGCCCTGGGCTACCCGGTGTTGTTAGGGGTTTCGCGCAAATCCTTCATTGGCTACACCCTCAACCTGCCCCCCGACCAACGCCTGGAAGGCACCGCCGCGGCCGTCGCCGTGGGCATCGTGCGCGGCGCCGACATCGTCCGCGTGCACGATGTCGGCTTCATGGCCCGCGTCGCCCGCATGACCGACGCCATCGTGCGCCCACAACCCGCCAAGCCGCAATGAGCCTCCGCCCCTTCGAAAGCCACCACCACGCCCCGCATCCCAACCTCCCAGAGCCGTTGACACCGCCTGCAAAATCGGCGATAATACCCTTGCCGACCGGACCATCAGGCCGGTACGGCATCGCATCTCGGCCATCGTTTCTGCTGGCCCCTACCCGAAAGGAGGGAACCAAAATGTCCACTTCTCCCCCCACCCCGTCTGACACACCCCCTCAACGCAAAAAAGTCACCGTACGCACCCTGCGAGCTAAAAAACGCCGCGGGGAACCCATCACCATGCTCACCGCCTACGACTACCCCTCTGCCCTGGCGGTGGACCGCGCGGGCACCGATGTCATCCTGGTGGGCGATTCCTTGGGCATGGTGGTGCTGGGCTACGACACCACCTTACCCGTCACAATGGAAGACATGCTTCACCACTGCAAAGCGGTCGCGCGTGGCGCCAAATATGCTTTGCTGGTGGGCGACATGCCCTTCATGTCTTACCAAGTCTCGGTAGAAGAAGCAGTGCGCAACGCGGGCCGCTTTTTGCAGGAAGCCGGCATGGACGCGGTGAAACTGGAAGGCGGCCGCGAGCGGCTGGAAACCATCCGCGCCATTGTGCGGGCCGGCATTCCGGTGATGGGGCACCTCGGGCTCACCCCCCAAAGCGTCAACCAATTGGGCGGCTTCCGAGCCCAGGGCAAAACCGCAGCCGCGGCCAAACGGCTGATAGAAGACGCCCTCGCCCTGCAAGAGGCCGGCGTGTTTTCCATCGTGTTGGAATCTGTGCCCGAACGGCTGGCCGCCCTCATCACCCAGCAAGTCGAAGTGCCCACCATTGGCATCGGCGCCGGCGCAGGATGCGACGGCCAAGTGCTGGTGTTTCACGATGTGCTCGGCCTGTTTGACCGCTTCACACCGCGCTTTGTCAAACAATACGCCAACCTCCATGCGGTCATTGCCGAGGCATTGGCGGCCTACAACGACGATGTGCGCGGCCGCCGCTTCCCCGGGCCCGAACACACCGTAACGATGAAAGAAGAAGAATGGGCCGCCCTGGAAGCCATGCTCGCCAAAGACCAAGGCTGATGCCCCAGCCCCGCGACGACCGATGAACCGCCCAGCCGCTTCCCGCACCTTGCTCATTGTGGGCACCGGCGCGTTGGGAACGCTCTTCGCATCCCGCCTCAGCGCCGCCGGCTATTCGGTGACCCTCTTGGGGACGTGGCACGCAGCCCTGCAAGCCCTGCGCGAACACGGCGCCCGTGTCCAATGGCCTCACGGCCAAATCGAAAGCCACGCGGTGCAAACAGCCTCTTCTCCCGCGGAAGCGCCCCCAGCCCAAGCCGCCATTGTGCTGGTGAAATCTTGGCAAACCCCGCGAGCCGCGCGCTGGCTGCGCGAATGCCTGACGCCCGACGGCGTCGCCCTGACCCTCCAAAACGGGCTGGGCAACGACCGCATTTTGGCCGAAGCTCTGGGCCCAGAACGGGTAGCCGTGGGGACGACGACCACCGGCGCTCACCTCATTGCGGCCGGCCTGGTGCGCTTCGGCGGCGAGGGGGTCATCACCCTGGCGCGCCACCCCCGCGGCGCAGCCCTCGCGGCCGCGCTCCAAGATGCCGGCTTCCAGGTCGAAACCGTGGATGACGTCCGCGGCGTCGTCTGGGGAAAGCTCGCCATCAACGCGGCCATCAACCCACTCACAGCGCTGCTCGAAGTCCCCAACGGGGCGCTCCTGGAAGACCCCGCGGCGCGGCTCTTCATGCACCGCGCTGCGGCCGAAGTCGCGGCCGTGGCCGCGGCCCAAGGCATCACCCTGCCCTACGCCGACCCCGCCGCAGCCGCCGAAACCGTCGCCCGCCGCACCGCCCCCAACCTCTCTTCCATGCTCCAAGACCTGCGCCGCGGCGCGCCCACCGAAATCGAGGCCATTTGCGGGGCCGTAGCCCACATCGGCGCGCGCCTCGGCACCCCCGCCCCGCTCAACCAAGCCCTGACCGAAATGGTCAAAGCCAAAGTGGCCCAAATGGCCCCTCACCCATCCCCGTGAAACACCCCCAACAGCCGAATTCCCCCTCGGCTCCGCTTCCTGGAGGTTTACCCATGCAAGTCGTCACCACCCTCGAAGAACTTTGGGCAGCCCGCAAACAACTGCCCGAGCCCGTGGGCTTCGTGCCTACGATGGGCTACCTGCACGATGGCCACCTCTCGCTCGTGCGCTGCGCCAAGCGCGACAACGCCAGCGTGGCCGTGAGCATCTTCGTCAACCCCACCCAGTTTGGCCCCAACGAAGACCTGGAAAGCTACCCCCGCGACCTGGCGCGCGACCTCGCGCTGCTGGAAGCCGAAGGCGTAGACCTGGTGTGGACGCCCACCGCCGAAGTGATGTACCCGCCCGGCTTCCAAACCTGGGTGGAAGTGACCGAAATCACCCAATTGCTGGAAGGCGCCCGCCGGCCGGGGCACTTCCGCGGCGTCACCACCGTGGTGGCCAAACTGTTCAACGGCGTGCAGCCCCAGCGGGCTTACTTCGGCCAAAAAGACGCCCAACAGGCCCGCGTCATCCAGCAGATGGTGCGCGACCTCAACTACCCCATCGAAATCGTGGTCTGCCCCATTCGGCGGGAACCCGACGGGCTGGCCATGTCGAGCCGCAACACCTACCTGAACCCCGCGGAGCGGAAAGCCGCCACCGTGCTCTATCGCGCCCTGAGCGCGGCCAAGGCCGCGTTCCAGCAGGGCGAGCGCGACGCCGACCGCCTGCGCCAAATCATGGAAGACACCATCAACGCCGAACCGCTCGCGCGGCTGCAATACGTTTCCTGCGCCGACCCCGACACCCTGGAAGAACTGCACGGCGAGGTCGAAAAGGCGCTGCTCTCGATGGCCGTGTTTGTGGGTAAAACCCGCCTGATTGACAACATGCTCATCGGCACGGGCAAAGAAACTTTCTGAACGACGCGGTACAATAGCATCAAGCGTGGTCTCATTTTCTGGAGGTTGCTCATGGCTGATTGCATCTTTTGCAAAATCATCGCCGGCGAAATCCCCAGCAAGCAGGTGTATCAAGACGAGCTCGTCACCGCCTTTCACGACATCAACCCCGTAGCGCCTGTGCATGTCCTCATCGTCCCCAACGAGCACATTCCCTCAGTCGCCGAGGTTGAAGCCCAACACGAGGCCATTTTAGGCCACATGTTCACCGTGGCCCGCCAAATTGCCGAGCAGTTGGGCGTGGCCCAAAGCGGCTTTCGGCTGGTGGTCAACACCGGCCGCGATGGCGGCCAAGATGTCTTCCACCTGCACATGCACCTCCTCGGCGGGAAACGGCTGGGGCGCTTGGGCTAACAGCCAGGCAAAAACGCCAAGCCGTGGCTGCTCGCCCTCGCGCACGCGCGTTGGGGCGCCCTATGTTGGTTGTTTTCAAGGAGAGTGACCCATGTCTTCCCCCGAATATGAACGCCGCTATCTGGAGGCGGCCTTTGACGTTCTGCAAGATTACCTGCGTAGCGAAACCCTCTATTGGCCGCTCAACATCAAACAACCTCGTGGAGAGCCGCCTTACCCTCAACTGACCCCCGGCAATGTGCTGCTCTTCATGCGGCGGCTGCAAGCCTCTGAAGCCGACACCACCTTCCAACAGCGGCTGGCTGAGCTCAAAACGCAATGGGGCGCCCACTGGGCCAAAAAGGCCGAGCGTGAAATTCAAGCCCGTCTTCGCCAGTGGGAAGCCTATCTTCAAGAGCCGACCGAGCGCGCGCCTTACTACCGCTACAAAGTGCGCGAGCGGGTCATCGTGCAGTTGCTCAGCGAAGATTTAGGGGACATCCCCGCGGCGGTGGCTTCGCGCGTCGCCCAAGCTGACCATCTCTTGCGGCAAGCCTTTGTGCCCGGTCCTTTTGTGTGGGAAAGCCATCTCCAGCCGCTCTTTCCCGAAGAGGCCTATTGGTTTCTCTACGGGCAAATCAAAGACTGAGGGCGCCCGTCAACGCTGGCGCCACAGCCCACCCCCGAGCCGACACGCCCGCGGCCTCAAACGCCGCGCACATGGCCTCGGCCACGGGGGTGGCATCGTTTAAGTGGGGGGCAAACGCAATCAAGCCAGGCCCAGCCCCCGAAAGGCCAGCCGCCACCGCGCCCGCGGCGCGCGCCGCAGCCAACGCCTGCGCTGCCCCAGGAATCAAAGGCAACCGGTAGGGCTGATGCAAGCGGTCGGCAAAGGCCCGCGCCAACAAATCGGCATCGCCTTGGCGAAACGCCTCCACGACCAACAGGCTGTGGCCAATGTTAAACACTGCATCGGCCAGGGGAACTTGGGCAGGCAGCGCTTCGCGCGAGGCCTCAGTGCTCAACGGCACCTCGGGCACGACCACCGCAATCCACGGGGGTTGCTGCCAGGCTGCGGCCACGGGCAACGGTTGCACCCACCAGCCCTCGCCTTGGGCCACCGCCGCCGTGAGACCGCCATACAGCGAGGGCGCCACATTGTCAGGGTGGCCTTCTAAAGCCGCGGCCAGGGCAAATACCTCGGCCTGGCTCAAGGGCGACCCCAACACAGCATTGGCGCCCAACACGCCCAGCAACACCGCGGTGCCACTGGAGCCCAACCCCGATTGCAGGGGGATGCCGTTTTCGCAATGCACTTGCAAGCCCGGCGGGGGGGTGCGCCCCAGGGCTTTCCAGACTTCACGGGCAGCCCAAAGCACACGATTGCGCAGGTCGGTGGGGAGCCGCCCCGCGCCTTCCCCCTCGATGGTGGCTTGCCAAACGTCACCCCGCACCACAAAATGCGCGGTGTTCCACAAATCCAAGGCCAGGCCCAAAACGTCGAACCCGGGGCCCACGTTGCCCGTCGAGGCCGGCACGCGAACGGTCACGCTGGGGAAGGGCGCATCCATGCTGGGCTCCTTTCACACCACGACGGCTTCCAGCGCGTCTAAGCGCGGGGGCACGGTCACCAATGTGGGGGTCCGCCGCAGGACCGCGTCGGGGTCTTTCAAGCCATGCCCTGTGCAAACGGCAACGATGGTTTTGCCGTGGGGGTCAAACCGCCCAGCCCGAATTTCCGCGGCCAAGCCAGCCAAGCCAGCGGCCGATGCGGGTTCCACCCACAGGCCTTCCACTTCGGCCAAGAGGCGTTGCATCGCCAAAATTTCGTCGTCGCTCACGGCCACGATGCGCCCGCCCGATTGCTGGGCGGCTTCCAGGGCCTGCTCGCCGCGGGCCGGGCGCCCAATGCGAATGGCCGTCGCCACCGTTTCGGGATGGTCCACCGGATGGCCGAGCACCAAGGGCGCTGCGCCTGCGGCCTGCACGCCCAAAAGGTGCGGCAGCCCGGTGCCTTTGGCTTGATGGTATTGCCGAAAGCCCATCCAATAGGCGGTGATGTTGCCGGCATTCCCAACGGGCAAACACAACCAATCGGGGGCGTGGCCCAACGTGTCGCAGATTTCAAAGGCCGCGGTTTTTTGGCCTTCCAGGCGGTAGGGGTTGATGGAATTGACCAAGGCGAGGGGGTGCTTGCGGCTGATTTCCACCACCAGGCGCAAAGCGTCGTCAAAAGAGCCTTCCACTTGAACCACTTGGGCGCCATAGGCCAGGGCGCCGGCCAGTTTGCCCAGGGCCACTTTGCCTTCGGGGATGAGCACCACCGATTTCAGCCCCGCGCGGGCCGCGTAGGCAGCTGCGGAAGCCGCCGTGTTGCCCGTGGATGCGCAAATGACGGCTTTGGCGCCCCGCCCTACGGCCTCGCTGACCGCCGCGGTCATCCCGCGGTCTTTGAACGAGCCCGTGGGGTTCAACCCTTCGTATTTCACCAGCAGCCGAAATCCGCCGCCCATGTGCTCGGCCAAACGGGGCACCGGCACCAGGGGGGTGTCGCCTTCTAACAGGGAGATGGTCTGGGTGTGCGGCGGGAGATCCAGCCATTCACGATAGCGGGGAATCACACCAGCATAGGGCATAAGGGCCTCCAAAGAAGGGGGTGGAGCCACGCCAACACGCCAACGCTATGGCGTCTGGCGGGTGGCGTCGGCGGCCTTGAGGGCAAAATAAGCATCCATCACCCGGCGCACAATGGGGCCTGCGGTGACTGCGCCTTCCCCACCATTATAGACAAACGCCACCACTGCAATCTCGGGGTCGTCGTAGGGGGCGTAGGCCACCGTCCAGGCGTGGGTGGGCCAATCGCCACGGCGGCAGAGGTTGCGCGCTTGGGCTTTGTTGTCGCAATATTCTGCCGTGCCCGTTTTGCCTGCCACGGGGATGGGGAAGCCTTGGAAGACTTTGTGCAGCGTCCCGTGCAGGCCGTCGGTGACGGCCATGCGCATGCCACGCTGCACTTGCTCAATCACCCAAGGGTCAACGGTTTTGGTTTCGCCGGTCGGTTTGCAGCTGCCAATGCCTGCCGGGTTTTGATAGACTTGGATCAAAGGGTCACGGGTAATATCCCAACGCTCTTCGGGTTGGAAGGGTTGCACCACCTGGCCTTCGGCGTCCACCACTTCATAGAGCACCTTGGGCTTCATCTGCCGGCCGTCGTTGGCGATGGTAGCGGCCGACATCAGCACTTGCAACGGCGTGGCCAAGACATAGCCCTGCCCCACGCTGGCCAAATACGTATCGCCAGTGGACCAGTTTTCGCCGCGGTAGATTCGCTTCCAGGTTGGGTCGGGAATCAGGCCCGCCGCCTCGCCTGGCAGGTCAATGCCCGTGGGCGCGCCATAGCCCAACGCCCGAGCATACGTGCCCAAACGGCAGATGCCCAAGCCCGGGTTGATTTCGTCGTCATAACCGCCACCCAGTTTGTAGAAGCAAACGTTACTGGAATAGGCAATGCAGTGCAAGAAGTCAATTTTGCCAAAGCCGCCTTCTTGCCAGTTGTGGTCGTAAAACTCTTTGCCCTTGCCGGGGTCGTTGGCAAAGTATTTTTCGGTCAGGGTGATGATGCCCGGGGCGTCAATAATTTGGTCTAAGGTTACGACGTGTTCGTTGAGCGCCCCCGTGGCTGTGGTGAGTTTGAAGGTTGAGCCTGGGGGGTGCTCTGCGGAAATCGCATGGTTGAGCAAGGGTTTTTCGGGGTCGGCGACCAATTGCTGGTAATAATAAGCCGGGATGAACCGTGCCATGCGGTTGTTTTCATAGGTAGGATATGAGACCATTGCCAAAATTTCCCCGGTTTTGGGGTTCATGGCGATGACCACACCGTTTTTGGTGCGCGGGCTGCCGTCGGGCATGGGGTAGCGCTGGTTGATGTATTCGATTTGGTTGACCAAAATTTGGTAAGCCGCCTCTTGTAAGCGCGTGTCGAGGGTCAACACCAGGTTGGCGCCTGGTTTGGGCTGCTGAGGCGGCTCCAGGTCGCGGCGGATGTTGCCCGCGACGTCCACTTCCACCACGCGCCGCCCGTTCTGGCCGGCCAATAAATCTTGATACGAGAGTTCCACCCCCGCGTAGCCCACCTTGTCGCGGTTGGGCACCAGCCCTTTGGCTTTGTAATAATCCACCAAGGCCTCTGGCACCGGCCCCAAAAAGCCCACCACGTCGGCCGTGAGATAGCCCGTGGGGTAATCGCGCACTGGCTCAACCTCAATGCCCACGCCCGGCCAATCCACCGCTCGCTCGCGGATGATCATGGCCACATCGCGCGGGATGTCGCACTTGATTTTCACCGGCCGATAGGGGGCAAACGTTTCGCCAAAATTGACAATTTGACGGATGCCCTGCTCAGAGCGGCATGGCACATAGGGGTGCTCTTTGTCCACTGTGCTATAACTGACCGGCACACCCGTCAACTTTGAGAGTTCCCGATAGATTTCGTCAACCTTGCCTGGGTCATCGGGCAGGTAGGCGGGGGTGATGACCAAATTGTAAGCCGCGACGTTGCGCGCCAAAACGATGCCGTTGCGGTCATAAATGGCGCCGCGCGGCGCGGGGATGTTGATTTCCTCAATCCGATTTTCATTGGCCTGCGCGACCCACTCGTCGTAACGCAGGATCTGCAAGTCAAACAAGCGGGCCACAAAAATCAACAACACCAGGCCAATCACGGCGGCCGTGACGTAGAGCCGCCAAGATTCCAAAGGTTCGTGAGCAGGCGTTGGTTCACCGTTCATGGCACGTCCTCCTCGGGGAAGAACCACGCCGTCCACTCATCCATCAAACTATACACCGGCAAAGCGAACAGCAAATCCAGCAACAAGCTGGGGAAGATGACCAAATTGAGCGCGGCGCGAGCATCAATGGGGGTGCCTTGCAAGCGCAAATAGGCAAAAGTCAGGCCCTGAACCCACAAGGAGCCCAACAACACCACAGTGAGATAAGCAAAGATGGAAGTGCGCCACAAGCGCCGGCGTAACATCATGGCAAAGCCGGCCACCAGGCCATAAGCGGCGACAAACAACCACCAGGGCAACGCCGAAACCGTGCCCACCATCAACCCGGCTAACACCGCCCACACCCACGAGGCCGGCGTTTCTTCGTGCATATACCACGCGGCCAGGGTGAGCAACACCAGGTCGGCCGTGCCTTGCAATAAACGAATTTGACTAAACACGGCGCTCTGCAAAGCGGTGGCCAGCGCCAAAACGAGCAACCCCGACAACGAGGCCATCATGGCGTGCCCTCCGCGGGTTTCATCAGAGGCGTGATGTCCACCGGCCGGAAGTTGACAATCACCAACACAATTTGCAAGCGGCGAAAGTCCACCACGGGTTGCACCGCGGCTTCTTGGAACAGGGCATACGAGAGTTTGCGCACGCTCACCACCTGCCCCGCGAGGATGTTGGGCGGGTATCGCCCCCCCAACCCCGAGGTGAGCACCAAATCGCCGGTGTGCAATTGGGCTTCTAATGGCACCATATCCAGCGAGAGCTCGCCCGTCAGGCTCCCGACCAAAACCGCGGTGGTGCCCGAAGGCTGGGTGCGCACGTCTACCGCGGAGTTTGGGTCGGTGATGAGTTGCACTCGGGCCGCGTTGGGCAAAACAGCGTCAATGTGGCCAACCAGGCCCTCGGCACTGACCACGGGCATGCCTACCCGCAGGCCGTCATCCGAGCCGCGGTTGATGATGATGTAGTGCATGAATGGGCTGGGGTCTCGGCCAATCACCTGCGCCGCTTTGTATTCGTTTTGCGGGTGGGCGCGGGCAAAATCCAACAAGGCCGAAAGCAATTCGGCCTCGGCCAATTGCTGTTGCAACGTGACGATTTCGGTTTGCAAGCGGCTTACTTCGGCTTTGAGTTGCTGGTTTTCGGCCCGCAGCGCGGTGACGTCTTTGGGCGCGTTGAGATAATCACGAATTCCTTGATAGGAACGCGCCAACCAACTTTGCACGGCAATCATGGGTTGCGTGCTCAAGCGGGTCAATGGCGTCAGGTATCCCCCCAGTGAAAGGGCCAGCAGGCCTATCACCACCAACGCAATGACCAACGCCCGTAAGGTGCGAGGTGAAAATTTCATCGTCAGGGAAAGGGAACGCCGACCATCAGACCATGCTGGTCATATCAACCAGGAACTGACGGTTGGCGTTGAGGTCTTCCAATACCAGCCCTGCGCCCCGGGCCACGCAGCTTTGGGGGTCTTCGGCCACCCAGGCGCGCAGGTTGAGTTCGTCGGCGATCCGATCGGCCAGCCCCTGGAGCTGAGCGCCACCGCCCGCCAGGGTGACGCCGTTTTCCATCAGGTCGGCGATGATTTCGGCCGGGGCTTCGTCAATGGTGTCTTTGATCGTATCCACAATGGTTTGCACAGGGCCGGCAATGGCTTCGCGAATTTCAATGGACGAGACTTCAACGGCTTCGGGCAAGCCGGTCACCAGGTTGCGGCCCCGCACCACCGCGGTTTTCTCTTCGGGCAGGGGATGGGCAGAGCCAATTTTCATTTTGATTTCTTCGGCCATGCGCTCGCCAATGAGCAGGTTGTATTTGTTGCGGATATATTGCACAATGGCTTCATCCATTTCATCACCGGCAACCCGCAACGAGCGGGCAACCACAGTGCGCCCCATTGAGAGCACGGCCACTTCGGTGGTGCCGCCGCCGATGTCCACAATCATGTGGCCTTGGATGTCGGAAATCGGCAACCCCGCGCCCAACGCGGCCGCGATGGGTTCCTCGATGAGGTGGGCTTCCCGAGCGCCCGCAGCCATTGCCGCATCGTACACCGCGCGCATTTCCACTTCGGTAACGCCCGCCGGCACACCAATCACCACCCGCGGATAGGGCGCAGGCACAATGCTCTGCTCGTGGGCCTTGCCAATCAGGTGTTCCAGCATGGCTTCGGTGATGTCAAATTCCGAAATCACACCATCACGCAAAGGACGAATGACCAAAACATTCGCGGGCGAACGGCCGGCCATCCGTTTCGCGGTTGCACCTACAGCCAAGGGGCGGCGGGTCCGCTTATCAACCGCCACCCAGGAAGGTTCATTAACCACAATGCCTTTGCCGCGAATATAGACCAAAGTGTTCGCGGTGCCCAGGTCAATGCCAATATCCAGGGCGAAAAAACTCAATAGCCAACTGATAGGGTTGAACAAACCGCGGCTCCTGCAAAGGAATCAACCGCTGTAGAAGCGGAAAAATCGCGCCCATTATACCATGCGCGATTTTTGCTCATTCATTTTAGCCTCACTTTGCCCTTCCCCAGCGCGGGCGTTTTGCGCCCTTGGGGCTCTAAAAGCCACGAGCCGCGTGGGCTCACGGCGAGAGAAGCCGCGCAGCGCCGCCTGGCCCCGAGGCCAACACCCGCTGCACGCCCGGCAACGCTTGCAGCCGCCGCTGTACCTCCTCGCTGACCGCACGCGGGCAGAGGACATGGACATTCGGCCCCGCGTCAATGGTGTAGGCCACCGGCAACCCCTCGCGCGTGCGCCAGCGTCGCACCGCCTGCATCACCCGCACCGTCGCCGGCTCCCAGTAGAGCAGCGCCGGCGTGGAAGTTTGCATGACCGCGTGCATCATGTGACAATCTAACTCCACGATGTCGGCCAACGCCTCAAAATCGCGCTGCAAAATGGCCTCCCGGCATAGCGCCAGCCGCCGAGGCGCATCGGCAACCCGCACGGCCTGATAAGGGCTGCTCTCGGCCAAACGATGCCCTTGGCTGGAACCCACCGCCTTATGCTCGGTGCTGACCAAGGCGATGCAATCCACCAAATCCCAATGCTCGGGCGGGGCAATGCTCACCGCGTAGGAATCCTCATCGCTGGTGCCGGGGAGCCACTCCACAAACCCAGCCGGCACCGAACGGCTGGCCGAGCCCGAGCCCCAACGCGCCAAGCGGCTCAAAGCCTGCTCAGAGAGGTCCAACCCTGCCGCGGCAGCAGCCGCCACGGCCAGAGCAGCAAAGGCCGACGCAGACGAGGCAATGCCCGCCCCCGTGGGGAAGTTGTTTTCAGAACGGACCTCTGCATATCGCGCTACCCCCGACCACGCTCGGACCAACGAAAGCACGCGGCTGACCCGCGCCAAAGCCGGACCTGTGACCTCCCGCCCCTGCAAAATCAGGCGGTCAGCGCTCAAATCGGGTCGAAAGGCCACCCTCGTGCGGGTGGTCAAGGCCGCTAAATTCATCGAAAGCGAGCCATTGCTGGGCAAACGAGCTTCGTGGTCGCGGTTGCCCCAATATTTGATGAACGCAATGTTAGGATGCGCCTCGGCGGTTGCAATCCATGTACCCATAGGGCAAGTTTACCATGCCTCGGCCAACCTCGAGATGGCCTCGCACCCGTCATCCCCTCGTCAGAGGCCCACGCGGGGGTATAATTTGCCTTGGAGAAACGTCATGCTTCCCCTGAAAATTCCCTGCGGTGCCAACACACCGCACGACGAAGGAGCCTTCCGATGCGCGCTGTGGATATCATAATCAAAAAACGCGACAAACACCCATTGACAACCGAAGAAATCAACTTCTTCATCCAAGGCTACACCCGCGGCGACATTCCCGATTACCAAGCCGCCGCGTGGGCGATGGCCGTTTTGCTCAACGGCATGGACCCGCGCGAAACCACCGACCTCACCTTGGCAATGGCGCATTCCGGCGACGTGCTGGACCTCTCAGGCGTGGTGGACATCGCGTTAGACAAACATTCCACCGGTGGCGTGGGCGACAAGACCACCTTGGTCGTCTTGCCGATGGTAGTCGCCGCCGGCATCCCGGTCGGGAAGATGTCGGGCCGCGGGCTGGGCTTCAGCGGCGGCACGCTGGACAAAATGGAATCCATCCCCGGCTACCGCACCGACCTGACCACCGAAGAATTCCTCACCCAGCTCAAAGAAGTGGGGATTGTGCTCACCGGTCAATCGGCCGATTTGGCCCCCGCAGACGGCAAGCTCTACGCGCTGCGCGACGTGACCGGCACGGTGCCCTCCATCCCCCTGATTGCCTCTTCCATCATGAGCAAGAAAATTGCTGCCGGCGCCCAAGGCATCGTGTTGGATGTCAAAATTGGCTTAGGGGCCTTCATGCAAACGCTGGAAAGCGCCCGCGAATTGGCCGAGCTCATGGTGGCCATTGCTGCCCGGGCTGGACGGCGAGCCATCGCCCTCCTTTCGGACATGAACCAACCCCTGGGCTATGCCGTGGGCAACGCGCTGGAAGTGAAAGAAGCCATCGAAACCCTCCACAACCGGGGGCCGGCCGATTTCCGTGAACACTGCCTCAAAGTGGCCGCCCACATGCTCGTGCTGGGGGGCAAAGCGCAAAACGAGGCCGAAGGCCGGGCTTTGGCCGAGCAAACCCTGCTCGATGGCAGCGCTTGGGACGAATTTCGCAAATTGGTGCAAGCCCAAGGCGGCGATGTGCGCTACGTGGAACAACCCGAACGCCTCCCCACGGCCGCTTTACAAGAGCCCCTCACAGCCCCGCAGAGCGGCTACGTAGCCCAAATTCACGCCCGCTTGGTGGGTGAGGCCGCGGTGGTTTTGGGCGCTGGCCGCGAAAAGAAAGGCGACCCCATTGACCACGCGGTGGGCATTATGGTCCACAAAAAAGTGGGGGAAGCGGTCGAAGCAGGCGAACCCGTCTTCACCATCCATGCCAACGACCCGGCCAAGCTGGCCGAAGCCCGCCAAATGCTCCAGCAAGCCCTGCAAATCAGCGCCACACCAGTGGAACCCCTCCCCCACTTTTACGGCGTCATTGGTGAATGAACGCGCCTTTCGCCATGCGCGCACACCACGTCAAAGGGCCGGCGCAATGCCGGCCCTTTGACATTTGGATGGATGGAGGGGAAAATCGTCCCCAATTATAACGCCATTACATCCCCGCGAGGTACACCACGCCCACCCCGTTGGGGCCGACGTGCACCCCGATGACCGGGCTCACATCGCCAATCAGGGCTTCTACGGGTTGCAGGCGGGTGGTCAATTGCTCCAACAACTGCCGGGCGTCTTCCTCTGCGCCGGTGTGGACGGCCGCGATGCGCACCGGCCGCTGATCGCCCACTCGCTCGACCACGATGTCGGCCATTCGCTGGATGACTTTACGCCGCGTGCGGACTTTTTCCAGCGGCTCCACCCGCCCTCCACGCACTTCCAAAATCGGTTTGATGCGCAGCATCGTTCCAAACCAGCGGCTGGCGCCACCAATGCGGCCGCCGCGATGCAAAAATTCCAGGGTGGGCACCATCAGCAAAAAGCCGCTATGCTCGCGCGCCCGCTCGGCAATGGCTTTGCACTCGGCCAGCGAAGCCCCCTCGGCCGCCGCCCGCGCGGCCATCAGCGCGTGAAAGCCGGTTTCCATCCCCGTCGAAAGCGAATCAACAATCTCAATGTTGTCGGCCCCCAACATCTCTTTGGCTTGTTGCGCCGAGCTCATCGTGCCCGACATTTTGGACGAAATCACCACGGTCAAAATATCGTAACCTTCGTCCAGCAAGGGGCGGAAGACATCCACAAAGTCTTGCGCCGAAGGCTGCGAGCTGGTGGGCAAGGTTTTGGATTCGGAAAGGCGGCGGTAAAAATCTTGCGGCGTGATATCCACGCCATCGCGATAGGCCACACCGTCCCACACCACCCGCAGAGGCACGACGTGGATGTGATATTGCTCGACCAAATCAGCAGGCAAAGAGGCCGTGCTATCGGTTACAACGGCTACGGGGTTACTCATCGGAACACCTCACAAAAGGGAGTCAAAAGCCCAGCGCCCACCCACCGCGACGCTGACCGCGCGGGGCAGGATCACATGCCAGCCATGTAGGCCAACGCCACCGTTCCGGGGCCAACGTGGGTGCCCACCACCGGGCTGACGTCGCTCACCAGGGCTTCTACAGGATGCAGTTGGGCAACGGCTTGGGCCAGCACTTCTTGGGCCAAAGGTTCGGCGTTGGTATGCAAAGCGGCTAAACGGATGGGTGTTTGGCCCTGGGTGCGTTCGGCCACGATTTCGACCATGCGTTTGAGGGCTTTGCGATGCGTGCGCACTTTTTCCAAGGGCTCTACCCGGCCGTTGCGCACTTCCAGCAGGGGTTTAATGCGAAAGGCTGTGCCAAACCAACGGCTGGCGCCGCCAATGCGCCCGCCGCGATGCAAAAATTCCAGGGTGGCCACGGCCAAAATCACGCCAGTATGCGCTTGGGCCTGCTCGGCAATCGCCTTACACTCGGCCAACGACGCGCCTTCGGCCGCCGCCCGAGCCGCCGCCAACACCTGAAAGCCCAATTCCATCGCAGTGGTGCGCGAATCAACCACCTCGATGTTGGCGTCGGGGAAGGCCGCTTTGGCTTGCAGGGCCGCACGGTACGTCCCCGAAAGTTCGCTGGAAATTACCACGGTCAAGATGTCGTAGCCGGCTTCCAGACGCTCGCGGAAAATCTCTTCAAACGAGACCACCGAGGGCTGGGTGCTGGTCGGCAATACTTTGGCCGTTTGCAGACGCTGATAAAACGCTTCGGGGGTGATGTCAATCCCGTCCCGCAGTGTTTCGTCGCCCCACACCAAAATCTGCGGCGCAACACGGATGTCGTACTGCGCCGTCAGTTCCTGCGGAATGTAAGCCGTGCTATCGGTCACCAATGCAACAGGGCGTGGCATTTTCCGCTCCTCAAAAAGGCTACAAACGAAAACCCCCACCGCGCTCAAAAGTCGCGGTGAGGGGACACCTCAAGGCAATGTCAGTTTGTTTGGTTTGCTGTAGGGTCTGAAGGGGTTGGGGAAGGCGGCCAAGCCCAACGGGAGCCCGGCGGGAAGGGGGAAGCCCCGCGCGGGAAGCCAAAGCCTGCCGCGCCCGGATGCCCACCGCCGCCAAACCGTCGTGCGATGGCTGAGACGTCCACTTGGTCCGAATACAAGGTCACAAAAGTATATAGTTGGCCTTGGTGCCAGGCGTCGAAATAGCAATAGGCAAGGGGGTAACCCTTTTGGCGGATGTATTCTCCGATTTCGCCGCGGCCACGCGTGTTGAGGGCCAGGGTGCGGAGGCCTTCGAATTGGACTTCGAAGGCTTTGTCGTCCACCAAGCGGCGCACTTCCCGCAGGCGCTGGGTGTGCAAAATTTCGCCTTTGGCCAACATGCGCTGGAGGAATTCGGGGTCGTCGTCTAAGAGGGGTTGCCAGAGGGCGTCGTTGCACGGCGAGGGGTCATCTTCGGCGTAGAGGGCGGCGTTGAAGGGGCCGGTTTCGGGTTCGGCCCAGCGCCAAATGTCGCGGTCGCCAATCAGCACCACGGCGCGCGGCGGGGGTTGGTGGGGGAAGAAAAACCGCCAAGTCAGCACACAGGCGGCTTCGGTGGTATCGCGCAGGCCAGGCCATCCCAAGCGCTCGGCTTCGGCGGCCATCGCCTCGACGGAGGTTTTGTGGTGGTCAATCCACACAAAGTCGCGGCCCTCGGCCAGGCGGCGCATCACTTCCAAGGGGAGGGAAAAATCAACCACGACCACCCGTTCAGCCTGGGCGACCCAATCCCAAGGGACGGGGTCGCCATAGTTCATTTCATAACAACGGGTGTCGGGGCCATAAAAACGCCGCACAATCGCCGCCGAAGCCCAACCATCGGCGTCGTTGTGATGTAAACACAAGGTGGACATAGGACGCTCCTATCGGGTTGCCCGCAAGCGAAACGGGCTGGCTTCATCTGGCCGGGGTGTCTCCCAGGCGACTTCCACCTGGGTGACGTAGGCCAAAGCGGGGCCGCGCTCCAAGGCTTTGAGCAAGGCTTCAACCGCGGGTTTGGGCCCTTGGGCAACGACTTCGACCGTGCCGTTGATGCGGTTGCGCGCCCAGCCTTTCAACCCTAACCGGCGGGCGGTTTGGAGCACGAAATTCCGAAACCCCACCCCTTGCACCCGGCCATGCACAAAAGCGTGGGCTCGTACTTCTTCAGCGGTGTGCGCGTCCATGCAAACAACCTCCTCCTCAACGCAACATCAGCCACGCCCCCATGCCCAACGATGCTACCAAGACCAACCCCAAAATCAACCACGGCAACATCTTGGTCAGAATGACCGTTGCACGCCGCAGGTTGAAGACATCGGCCTGCCAATCGCGCGCCAGCCGATTGAGGGGTTCGCCCAACACTTGCTCTGCTCCGGCCTCGCAATCCACCCCTTGGGCATAGGTCAAAATCAGGGTGTGGATGGTGTTGCGCCCATAGCGGCGCAACAGGTAGGCCGTAAACGACTCCGATTCTGCATAGGCCAAAAAGGCCCCGGAAGCATCGTTGGGGAAGGTGTGGCACAAAGCCGTGATCGGCAATAGGCGTTCGGTTCTGACAGCCCGGTCAAGGGCTGCGGCATAGTCGGCGTTGGGTGAGAGTTCGGTGTTGGAGGCCAGGCCTTCACTGAGCCACATGGGCAAGCTGCGATACCCTGCATCGCCCGTCAGCTGATAGAGCAGGTAGTGGGCCAGCTCGTGGGGCACCAAGCGGCGGATTTCCATTGGCTGTTGGGGGCCGGGGGGAAGGGCGACATACAACGCGCCTAACGTGGGTGACGCGTGGCCAGCCACCCACTGCTCCGCACCGATGGCCTGCTGCAAAGCGGCCACATCGGCATAGACGTAAATATCCACATGTTCGGGGGTTGGGGCCAACCAAAGCTCTTGGGCTCGGACCAAGCCCATCGCGGCCGCGTCCAATACGGATTGGGCAAAGGCTGCGTCGCCTTCATACCAGTTGACTTGGAACGGGCCGGCTTGCATGGCTTGCCATTGGAAGCGGTTGTCGCTCAAGACGAATGAAAAAGAAGGCGTTGTGTAGGTGGTGCCATCTTTGAGGGTCAGGCGGAACCAATAATACACTCGCGAAAAGGGCGGCAATGGCTTTTGCTGTAAATCGTGGACAAAATAAGCGCTGCCATCGGGCTCTAACGACATTTCGCCCGTATAAGTATGCCCTTGGCGCAGGGCAGGGTGATAAAACAGCATCACCTGCTCTACCGGTGCAGCAGGCTGAAGCCGCACCTGAAAGAGAATTTGCTCGCCAAATGTAAAGGTGACCGAGGGGTGAACTTGCACCACTTCTTGGGCGCGGGCTGTTGAAGCCCGCGGGAAGAGGGCAACCAGCAGCCAGAATGCGACCAGCAACTTCAGCCCATGCCTTTGCGAAACCCAACCTGACGGCCTAAGGCTAAACCTCTTCATCTTCTTCGCCTTCACCACCAAACAGCGCCAGCAGTTCGTCAATGTCTTCTTCGTGGATGAGGTCTTCCA
>Ga0256914_1001877_pt1 | contig 18115 bp, 14 predicted proteins | sample HulkmetaG_FD_191571 | JGI IMG/M metagenome (GOLD analysis project Ga0256914, IMG submission 191571) | Hydrothermal chimney microbial communities from Main Endeavour vent field at the Juan de Fuca Ridge, Pacific Ocean - Hulk | ecosystem: Environmental > Aquatic > Marine > Hydrothermal vents ... | reverse complement strand
CAGGCGCATGTTCTCGCCGCCGCTGGAGAGCCCCAGCAGGTTGGGCCGCGGGCCGATGAGGGAGACCAGCGACATGACGATCTCTTCCCGGATGGGGTCGATGGGCGGGTTGGTCACCTGGGCGAAGTTCTGCTTGAAGTAGTTGCTCAGGTGGCGCGAACGGTTCGACAGCACCGCCGGCGGGTTGTCGGCGCCCATGGAGCCCACTGCCTCCTGGCCGGTGACCACCATGGGGGTGAGCAGGAACTTCAGGTCCTCCTGGGTATAGCCGAAGGCCTGCTGGCGGTCGAGCAGCACCGCCTCGTCGGGAGCCATGGTGCCCACCGCCGGCGGCAGCTCGTCCAGGCGGATCTGGGTCTTCTCCAGCCACTCGCGGTAGGGGTGGGCGGAGGCCAGGTCGGCCTTGAGCTCGGCGTCGTCGATGATGCGCCCCTGCTCCATGTCGATGAGGAACATCTTGCCCGGCTGCAGGCGCCACTTCTTGACGATCTTCTCCTCGGGGATGTCGAGCACCCCCATCTCGGAGGCCATCACCACCAGGCCGTCGTCGGTGATGAGGTAGCGCGCGGGACGCAGGCCGTTGCGGTCGAGGGTGGCGCCGATCTGGCGGCCATCGGTGAAGGCCACGGCCGCGGGCCCGTCCCAGGGCTCCATGAGGGCGGCGTGGTACTCGTAGAAGTCGCGCCACTTCGGATCCATGAGGTCGTTGCCGCTCCAGGCCTCGGGGATCAGCAGCATCATGGCGTGGGCCATGGAGTAGCCGCCCATCACCAGCAGCTCGAGGGCGTTGTCGAAGCAGGCGGAGTCGGACTGGCCCTCGGGGATCAGGGGCCAGATCTTCTCCAGGTCGTCGCCCAGGATCTCGGAGGCCATGGAGTGGCGGCGCGCCGCCATCCAGTTGACGTTGCCGCGCAGGGTGTTGATCTCGCCGTTGTGGGCGATCATGCGGAAGGGCTGGGCCAGGTCCCAGGTGGGGAAGGTGTTGGTGGAGAAGCGCTGGTGCACCAGCGCCAGGGCCGACACCAGCTCGGGATCCTTCAGGTCGGGGTAGTAGTCGCCTACCTGGCCGGCCAGCAACATCCCTTTGTAGACCAGGGTGCGCGAGGAGAAGGAGGTGAAGTAGAAGCTTCCCTTGCCGTCGATGTCCGACTCGCGCACCCGGTTCTCGATCTGCTTGCGGATCACGAAGAGCTTGCGCTCGAAGGCGTCCTGGTCGGCGCAATCGTCGCCGCGGGCCACGAAGACCTGGCGGATCACCGGCTCGGTGGGGATGACGCTCTCGCCCAGGTCGGCGTTGTTCACCGGCACGTCGCGCCAGCCGAGAAGTTTCTGCCCCTCGGCGGCGATGTACTCCTCCACCAGGGCCTCGGCGCGGGCACGGCTCTCTTCGTTACGGGGCAGGAAGAGCATGCCCACGGCGTAGTCGCCCTCGGCCGGCAGCTCGAACGCCACCGCCTTGCGCAGGAAGGCATCGGGCAGCTGCAGCAGGATGCCGGCGCCGTCGCCCGCCTTGGGATCGGCACCCACGGCGCCGCGGTGGGTGAGACGCTCGAGGATGGTGAGTCCCTGCTCGATGATCTCGTGACTCTTGCGGCCCTTGATGTCGGCCACGAAGCCGACGCCGCAGGCGTCGTGCTCATTCGCCGGGTCGTACAAGCCCTGTTTCGGCGGCAAGGCACCGTAACTCATGGCAAACCTCTTCACAGATTTCGGGGTTGCAGGCGGGCTGCAACCGGTGAGAATTCCAGATCCGGGCGCGCGAAACCGCCGGCGCCCGCAAAGAACCCGGTAGGATACTGCAATCGTTTCCCTGAATCCAGCTGGCGGAGACGGGGCCTTTCGGGGTTCGGCCCGGGGACGGGCCTCCTACGCGCCGGCCTCCTCTTCCAGCAGCTCGCGCAACGCCTGCCGGGAAAAGTCGCCGGTGACCACGGCGGCGCCGATGCCCCGGAGCAGCACCAGCCGCAGTTGCCCGCCCTGCACCTTCTTGTCCACCGCCATCAGTGCCTCGAAGCGGTCGGCGCCCAGCGGCGGTGGCTGGATGGGCAGGCCGGCGGCGGCCACCAGGCGCTCCACCCGCGCTACCTCCTCCGCCGGCATCCAGCCGAGCCGCTGCGAGAGGCGGGCCGCCATGCACATGCCGGCCCCCACCGCCTCGCCATGGAGCCACTCGCCGTAGCCCATGCCGGTCTCGACGGCGTGGCCGAAGGTGTGGCCCAGGTTGAGCAGGGCGCGCTTGCCCGCCTCGCGCTCGTCCTCGGCGACGATGGCCGCCTTGTCGGCGCAGGAGCGCTCGATGGCGTGGGCCAGGGCGGCGGGCTCCCGGCGCCGCAGGGCCTCCATGTTCTCCTCCAGCCAGGCGAAGAATTCCGGGTCATCGATGAGGCCGTACTTGATCACCTCGGCCAGGCCGGCGGAGAGCTCCCGGTCGGGCAGGGTGTCCAGGGTGTCGATGTCGATGATCACCGCCCGCGGCTGGTAGAAGGCGCCGATCATGTTCTTGCCCAGGGGATGGTTGACGCCGGTCTTGCCGCCCACGGAGGAGTCCACCTGGGAGAGCAGCGTGGTGGGCACCTGGATGAAATGGACGCCGCGCTGGTAGCAGGCGGCGGCGAACCCGGTCATGTCGCCCACCACGCCGCCGCCCAGGGCGACGAGGGTGCAGCCGCGGTCGAAACGCTTCTCCAGCAGTGCGTCGAAAATGCGGTTGAGGGTCTCGAGGTTCTTGTACTGCTCGCCGTCGGGCAACACCACCGATTCCACCTGGAGCCCCTCCAGCGCCCTTTCCAGCCGCTCGAGGTAGAGGGGCGCCACCACATCGTTGGTGACGATCATCACCTGGGCGGAAGGGATGAAGGGGCGGATCAGGGCGCCGTCGTCGAGGAGGCGCTGGCCGATGTGGATGGGGTAGCTGCGCTCGCCGAGCTCCACCTCGAGCGAGGCCAGGATTTCGGACATGGCGTCAGGACTCCTCGAAGTGGCGGATCACCTCCTTCACCACCGCCTGGGCGGAGCGCCCCTCGGTGGAGACCACCAGGTCGGCGATCTCCCGGTAGAGGGGGTCGCGCTCCTCGTTGAGCTCCCTCAACTTCTGCAGGGGATCCTCGGTCTGCAGCAGCGGCCGGTTCTTGTCCTTGTAGGTGCGTTCGTACTGCTGCTCGGGTGAGCAGGCGAGGTAGATGACGTAGCCCCGGGCCGCCAGCAGGCGCCGGTTCTCGGGCCGGGTGACGGCGCCGCCGCCGGTGGCCAGGACGATGTTGTCCCGCTCCACCATGTCGGCGATGGCCTTCATCTCGCGCTTGCGGAAGCCCTCTTCCCCCTCGTATTCGAATATGGTGGGAATGTCCACGCCGGTGCGCCGCTGGATCTCCTGGTCGGTGTCGTCGAACTCCAGGCCAAGGGAGTGGGCCAGCTGCCGGCCGATGGTGGTCTTGCCCGCCCCCATGGGGCCCACCAGAAAGATTCGACTGGGTTTCAGCATATATCAACCACCTGTTAAAAAAACGCGGATTATAGCAGCAGAAGAAGCCAGAAAGCACAGGGCGCCCCAAGGGCGCCCCGGCTCCGGTTTAACCAGCGCGGCGCTACCGCACGGAGAGCGTGTCCTTGATGATCTTGGGTGTGATGAAGATCAACAGCTCCTTCTTCCTGTCCTCCTTGTACTGCTGCTTGAAGGCCCAGCCCACCATGGGCAGGTCACCGAAGAAGGGGATCTTCTCTTCACTGTTGGCGCGGGTGCGCTCGAAGACCCCGCCGAGAACCACGGTCTCGCCGTTGTCCACCAGCACGCGGGTTTTCACTTCGCGCTTTTCGAGCGGCGGCACGCCCAGCACCGCCCGGGTGAAGTCTGCGTTGTCCTTGCTCACCACCAGGTCCATGATGATGCGGTCGTCGGGGGTGATGTGGGGCGTCACTTCCAGCTTGAGAACAGCCTCCTTGAAGGAGACCGAGGTCGCGCCGCTGGAAGAAGCTTCCTGGTAGGGAATCTCCAGGCCCTGCTTGATCACCGCCTTGTTCTGGTCAGAGGTGATCACCCTGGGATTGGAGATGATCTCACCCCTACCTTCCTGCTGCATGGCGGTCAGCTCCAGCTGCAGCAGGTAGGAGCCCACAGTGCCCACCAGCAGGTTCAAGGCCCCGCCACGGGACTGACCCAGGGTCTTGGGCAGGTTCACCATCAGGGCATCGATGCCCCCGGCGCCCGAGGGATCGGTGAGCCCGTTGGCGGTGCCCACGGTGCCCGTGGCCCCAGGCTGGCCACCGGAGACCAGCCACTGCCCCCTGCCGTTGCTGCCGCCCCCGTCCTTGTTGAATCCGAAGCGCACACCGAGATCACGGGCGAAGTCGTCGTTGGCGATCACCACGCGAGACTCCACCAACACCTGGCGCACCGGGATATCCAGCTTCTTCACCAAGGAGCGGATCTCGTCCAGCTTGGCGGCGGTGTCCTGCACCAGCAGGGTGTTGGTACGCGAATCGACGGTGACGTTGCCCCGCTCGGAGAGCAGCCGGTTCTCTTCCGACTTGAGCAGATCGGCCACATCCTGCGCCTTGGCGTAGTTGATCTGGATGAGCTCGGAATGCAGCGGCGCCAGTTCCTCGACCTGCTTCTGCGCCTCGAGCTCGAGCTTTTCACGGGCGGCGATCTCCTCGGTGGGCGCCACCAGGATCACATTGCCGTTCTTGCGCATGGCCAGCCCCTTGCTCTTGAGGATGATGTCCAGGGCCTGGTCCCAGGGTACGTTCTTGAGGCGGAGGGTGATGTCCCCCCCGACAGAGTCGCTGACCACCATATTGAGCCCCGTGAAGTCGGCCAGCAGCTGCAGCACCGAGCGCACGGGAATGTTCTGGAAGTTGAGCGAGAGCTTGTCGCCGGTGTAGACCAGCTCCTTGCGCTTGCGCTCCTCCCTCTCCCGCTTGGTCATCTCGCGGAACTCCACCACGTAGAGGTCGTCCGCCTGGTAGGCGAGGTGGTCGTACTCGCCCTGGGTCGTGATCACCATGCGGGTGCCACCACGATGGGGACGAGTGGTGATGGTCTGCACCGGCGTGATGAAATCGGTCACGTCCAGCACCCTCGCCTGCTCTTCGGGAACCTCGGCGCCCAGGAAGTCGAGCACCACCGAGCTCCCCTCCTTCCGCATGTCCACGGTCACGTCGGGGCTGCTCAGCCGGACCTCCACCCGGGCCACGCCCTTGCCACCACGGCGAAAGTCCACCTTCTCGATCCGGGGAGCACCCGAAACGGCCTTGGCAGCCTTGCCCGCGGAGGTGACCACCGTCTCTCCCGGCGCGGCGTCCGATTCGGCATTGACCACCACCAGCACCTCGTTGCCCTGGGTGCGCACTTCATAGGGGGCCTTGTTGAGCAGGCTCAACACCACACGGGTCTTGTCGCCCGCCTCGATGGCGGTGACGCTGCGGGCGATGCCGGAGGCGATGCTCTTGGTCTTGAAATCGAGGCCGCTGCGGGTGCCCGGCAGGTCGATGGCGATCCGCGCCGGATTGTCGGTGGCGAAATTGCTCACCTCGCCCACCGGATCGCTGGTCCTGAGCACCACCTGGATGCGCCCCCCGGAGAGCACGGAATAGCTGATCTCCTCCAGCGTATTGGCCCATGCCGCCGATGCCGGCAGGAGTGCCAACAGCAATGCCAACAGCAGCGCCCTGTAGTTCGTAATCATCTTGCCATCTACCATATGGCCTCTCCTCAAGATCTTTCACCCAATGCCAATGACGCCTGGCGCTCCAGATAACCTCCGCGGCCATTCGGAACCAGTTCCATGATGTTGATGCGCTCTTCCTCGATGCTGATGATCCGGCCGTCGTTCTGACCGAGATAGTTGCCGGCCTTCACCCGGTGGATGGTGCCGTCGGGCGTCTGCACCAGCCCCCACATCCGCCCCTCCCTGTCCAGGGTTCCAACCATCCTGAGAGAGTCCAGCGGAAAGAACTCGAGCTCCTCCTTGCGCCGGCTGGGATCGGGGCGCGGACCCTCTTCGATCTGTTCAGCCAACACATCGGAAATCCCTTCCGTGGGCATGAAGGGATCGCGCCGGTTCTCCCCGATGTAGAGAAAAGTCTCCGCCTGGGTGATCTGCGGAATGGGGTCGATGGGCGTCGGCGGTCGCGCCTTCACTTCAGCCACGTACTCCTCGAGATCTTGCATGCCACGATCCACGCAACCCGCCAGCAGGAGCACGGCCAGGGTGGCGTTAAACTGCTTCCTCATCAGCCCTCCTCCTCGAGATAGCGGTAGGTCTTGGCCGTTGCCTCCATGACCAGCTTGTCGGAGCCCTCACGCCTGAAGATCTTTACATCATGCACGGTGACGATGCGCGGCAGGGCGGCCAGGCCGCTCACAAACTCTCCAAACTCATGGTAGCCACCCACCACGCGGATCTTGATGGGAAGCTCGGCATAGAAGTCCTTTTTCACCTCGGGCATGGGCTGGAAGAGTTCAAACTCCAGGCCCGAGGCCAGCCCGGTCTGGGAAACGTCCACCAGCAGCGCCGCCACCTCGGTCCGGTCCGGCAGCTGACGCAGCATGGCGCCGAAGGATTCCTGGATCTCCTTGAGCTGTTCGCGGTAGGCATCCAGGTTGACCGCCTTGGCCTGCTTCTTCTCGAACTGCTGGCGCAGGGCGAGCTCCTCCTTCTCCACCCGCTGTAACTCCGCGTAAAGATCCCTCACATGGTAGTAGTACCCAGCCACTACCAGGGCGCCGCACAGCGCCAGCACCACGATCCCCTTGATCCAGCCCGGCCACTCCCCGATGTTGTCCAGGGTCAGCTCATCGAGTTCACTCAGATCCATGCCACATTCACCACCCTTCCAGAATTCAACCCGTCTTGCACATCCATCCTAGCTCCCCCCCTGGCCCTTCTGCTCCTCTTCGACATTGGGGTTCGCCTGCCTGGCGACCAGCTTGAAGCGGCTCATGCCCGCCGCCGTCTTCTTACTGTCGTCGCTCTGGATGATCTTCAGGTCGGCGTCCTTGATCCATTGGCTCTCGTCGATGGCCCGCATGTAGGAGGAGACCCGGGCGTTGGACTGTGCCCACCCTTCGAGGGTCACCGCGTCGTCCTTCTGGGTCAGCTGGTCGAGGTAGGCGCCTTCGGGAATGGTCTTGACCAGCTCGTCGAACAGGTGCACCACCTGCGGGCGGCTCACCTGCAACTGCTGGATCACGTTCATGCGCGCCACCAGCTCGGCCCGCCGCTTCTCGAGATTCCGGATCTCGCGGATCTTCTTGTCCACCTTGGCGATCTCTGCCTGGAGAAAGGCGTTTCGGCCTTTCTGGTACCCGATCTGGTCCGTCACTTGGATGTGCCACAGCACCAGGGCCAGCAGCGCGACGACGACGGCACCGAGCAACTGGAGATAGAACTCCCGCTTGCGCTGCTTTCGCAGGTTCTCCCGCCACGGTAGCAGATTGATGTGCGCCATTAGTCGAAGCTCCTCAAAGCCAGTCCACAGGCGATCGTCATCGCCGGAGCATCATTGGCCAATGCCTGGGCATCGACCCTGGACCCTAAGGACATGTGAGTGAAGGGATTGGCCACCACCGTATCCACCCCCAGCCGGTCCTGGACCAACTCATCCAGGCCGGGAATAGAGGAGGTGCCCCCTGCCAGCACGATGAGATCCACGTGGTTGTAGGGCGTGGCGCCGAGAAAGAACTGGATGGCCCGGTTCACCTGCTGGGTCACCGACTCTCTGAAGGGTTCGAGCACCTCGGCCTCGTAGCTGTCGGGCAGACCGCCGTTGCGCTTGGCCATCCCGGCCTCCTCGAAAGAGAGGCCGTAACGGCGCTGGATCTCCTCGGTGAGCTGCCGACCGCCAAAGTTCTGCTCGCGGGTGTAGACGGTCATGCCGTTGTGGAGCGCGTTGAGGGTGGTGGTGGTGGCACCGATGTCCAGCAAGGCCACAATGAGCCCCTCACCGCCGTTGGGCCACTGGCTGGCCAGGACGGTGCAGGCACGCTCGAGCGCATAGCCCTCCACGTCCACCACCTCGCACTCCAGCCCGCCGAGAGAGATGGCCGCCACCCGCTCGTCCACCGTCTCGGAACGGCAGGCGGCCAGCAGCACGTCCATCATATCCGGGTTCTTCTCGTTGGGCCCGATCACCTCCCAGTCGAGGTTCACCTCTTCGAGGGGGAAAGGCACGTACTGGTCGGCCTCCATCTCGATCTGGGCTTCAAGCTCCTTCTCGGAAAGGGACGCCGGCACGGAGATGGTCTTGGTAATGACGGAGGAGCCGGAAACGGCCACTGCAGCCTTCTTCGCCTTGGTTCCCGCCTTTTTGACCACGGAACGGACGGCGCGGCCCACGGCCTCCACGTCCATGATGTTGCCTTCCACCATGACGTTGGGCAGCAGCGTCTCCACGGCGTAGGCCTCGACGCGGTAGCGACCGCTGCCCCGGCCTCCCTGCTCGCTCAGTTCCAGCAGCTTGACCACCGATGAACTGATGTCCAGCCCGATCATGGGCGGCTTTCGACGGCTAAACAGACTCATGATTGGTTACCGGGATCCCTTTAGCTTCTGTTGCGCCATGACAAGGTCCGGTGAAACCCCACTTTCACGGAACCTTTCCTTGCAGACGATTGTCACGTTTTGCAGCAAATGTAGCAAACAATCAAACGAAATGCTTTAATTATTTCCGCTAACATCCTAGCTGGCGTCACCTTTTTGCGACCCAAATCTCATCCTGCCCCATTTGGCCGACAATCGTGAGATCGATTATAACCACGGCCCCGTCGGGCATTTCGATAACCAGATCATGAACATCCCGCCTCTCTCCTTCATGGGAAATTCGTTGCAACTTGTTATAATTCACACCTTTTCATCCCTTACGGACCACTGATGGGCTGGCCGCGCAGGATCTTCAAGTACGGCTTGGTGCTGACGCTGGCGGGCACTTTACTGGGAGCGCTGGTGGCCGTGGGCGGTTATTTCCACTTCAGGAAGGATCTGCCCTCCATTCACAACCTGCGGAAAATCCAGCTGCAGGTGCCTCTCCGGATCTACAGCGCCGACGGCCGGCTCATCGCCCAGTATGGTGAGAAGAGGCGTTACCCGGTCCGTTTCGGGGAGATCCCGCCCCTCATGGTGAAGGCCTTCCTGGCCGCCGAGGACCAGCACTTCTTCCGTCACAAGGGAATCGACCCCGTTGGCCTGGCCAGGGCCGCGGTGACACTGATCACCACCGGTGAAAAGCGCCAGGGCGGCAGCACCATCACCATGCAGGTGGCGCGCAACTTCTACCTGACCCGGCAGCGCACTTTCACCCGCAAGATCCGCGAGATCATCCTGGCGCTGCACATCGAGCAGGAGCTGAGCAAGGAGGAGATCCTCGAGCTCTACCTGAACAAGATCTACCTCGGCCACCGCGCCTACGGCATCCGGGCGGCCGCGGAAGTCTATTACGGGAAGGAACTGGACCAGCTCACGCTGCCCGAGATCGCCATGATCGCCGGCCTGCCCAAGGCCCCCTCCCGCTACAACCCGGTCACCAACCCGTCGCGTGCGCTGGAACGGCGGAACTACGTGCTGCGCCGCATGCTGGACCTGGGATACATCTCCTCCCGGGCGGCACGGGACGCGCTCGAGGCACCGGTCACCGCCAGCCTGCACGGCGCGGAGATCGAGGTGGAGGCCCCCTATGTCGCCGAAATGGTGCGCGACAGGATGGTGCACGACTACGGCAGCGAGGCCTACACGGGCGGGTTCGAGGTCCACACCACCGTCACCTCGAAACTGCAGGAAGCGGCCAACACGGCGCTGCGCAAAGCGCTCGTCGCCTACGACCGGCGCCACGGATGGCGGGGGCCCGAGGCCCATTTCGATTCACTGCCGGACTCTCCGGCAGAAAGGGATGCGCTCCTCAGGAAGCACCCCCCGGTGGGCGACCTGCTGCCCGCCCTGGTCATTTCGGTCGGAGAAAAGGAGGCGGTTGTCTACGCCGGCAGGAAGGGCGAGATCACCCTCCCCTGGAAGGGGCTGAAGTGGGCGCGGCGCTACCTGGAAGTCAACAAGCGCGGCCCGACCCCGGAACGCGCCACGGAGATCCTTGCCCCGGGAGACCTCGTTCGCATCCAGCTCTGGCAGGACGAGACGCCGAAGGAGAAGAATAAGAGGAAGAAGCAGGAGGCGGAGCCTGCCCCGCCCTACTGGCGGCTGGCCCAGATGCCCGACGTCAGTGGCGCCCTGGTCTCCCTCGACCCGAAGAACGGCGCCATCCTGGCGCTGGTGGGCGGTTACGACTTCTATTCCAGCAAGTTCAACCGCGTCACCCAGGCGAAACGGCAGCCGGGTTCCGGCTTCAAGGCGATCATCTACTCCGCCGCCCTGGAAGCCGGCTTCACTGCCGCCAGCGTGATCAACGACGCTCCCGTCGTGGTGGAGGACGACGGCAGCGGCGACAGCTGGCGGCCCGAGAACTACAGCGGCAGGTTCTTCGGTCCCACGCGGCTGCGGCTGGCACTGACCAAGTCGCGCAACCTGGTCTCCATCCGGCTGTTGCGCTCCATGGGCATCGAGCACGCGCTGGAGCACGCCCGGCGCTTCGGCTTCGATCCGGACCAGCTCCCCCACGGCCTCTCCCTGGCGCTGGGCAGCGGCGAAGTGACGCCACTGCAGATGGCCCGCGCCTATGCCGTGCTCGCCAACGGCGGCTACCTGGTGGAGCCCTGGTACATCCGGAGCATCGAACGCAACGGCGAAGTTCTCTACGAGGCCGACCCGCTGGTGGCCGGCTGCGACGCCGAAAAGGAGGAGTGCCGTCCCGCGCCGAGGACCCTGGACGAAGAGAACCGCTACATCATGTACTCCATGATGCAGGACGTGATCACCCGCGGCACCGGCTGGCGCGCCCGGGCACTGGGGCGCAAGGATCTCGCCGGCAAGACCGGTACCACCAACGACCAGCGGGACGCCTGGTTCAACGGCTACAACCAGCACATCGTCACTGTGGCCTGGGTGGGATTCGACGACAACCGCACGCTGGGCAAGAAGGAGGTGGGTGGCCGCGTGGCCCTGCCCGCCTGGATGGAGTTCATGAAGGTAGCGCTGAAGGAGATCCCGGACGATCCACCGAAGATGCCCCCCTCCCTGGTCGTCGCCCGCATCGACAAGGCCACCGGGCTGCGGGTGTCGGGCAACCGCCCCGGCAGCATGTTCGAGATCTTCCGCCCCGGCACCGAGCCACCCATGCTGGAAGAGCAGCGGGAGCCGGACCTGTTCGACGCACAGAAGAACGGCAAGCCGGCAGGGCAAGGAACGGAAGAGCTGTTCTGATCCAGATCTGCCACAAGACGACGGGAACGTAGGCCCGCCGAGGCCGGAGGCCGACGCGGGCGCAAGCTTCCCAACCAACTCCCACCCCAGGATCGGTCACGAAGCGGACTCGCCCTACGCCCTACCTGCGCATCACGGGCGGGACAGGAGCACCCCACCGCGAACATCGGATTTGCAGCTCGTCCTCAGCCGCGTTCCTCCAAGGGCACGTAGTCGCGCTCGGGCGCGCCGTCGTAGATCTGCCGCGGCCGGCCGATGCGGAACTCCGGATCCGAGACCATCTCCATCCAGTGGGCCACCCAGCCCACGGTGCGGGCGATGGCGAACATCACCGTGAACATGTTGTCGGGAATGCCCAGCGCCCGATAGATGATCCCCGAGTAGAAGTCGACGTTGGGATAGAGCTTGCGCTCGATGAAATACTCATCGTTGGTGGCCACCTCCTCCAGCCGCAGGGCAGTCTCGAAAAGGGGGTTGCTGCTGTCGGCCAGCTCGTTCAGCACCTCGTGGCACACTTCGCGGATGATACGCGCCCGCGGGTCGTAGTTCTTGTAGACCCGGTGACCGAAACCCATGAGCCGGTAGGGGTCGTTCTTGTCCTTGGCGCGGGCGATGTATTTTTCGATGTTGCCGGCGTGCTCGATCTCCTCCAGCATCTTCAGCACCGCCTCGTTGGCGCCGCCGTGGGCCGGCCCCCAGAGGGAAGCAATGCCCGCCGAGACACAGGCGAAGGGGTTGGCCCCCGAGCTGCCCGCCAGCCGCACGGTGGAGGTGGAGGCGTTCTGCTCGTGGTCGGCGTGGAGGATGAAGAGCAGGTCCAGCGCCCGCTCCGCCAGCGGGTCCACCTCGTACTCCTCGCAGGGCGTCCCCTTGAGCATGTGCATGAAGTTGGCCGCGTAACTGAGATCGTTGCGCGGGTACATGAAGGGCTCGCCGATGTTGTGCTTGTGGCAGGCGGCAGCGATGGTGGGGGTCTTGGCGATAAGGCGGTGGGCGCAGATATCCCGGTGCTGGGCGTCGAATATGTCCAGGGAGTCGTGGTAGAAGCCGGCCAGGGAACCCACCACGCCCACCATCATGGCCATGGGATGGGCGTCGTAGTGGTAGCCCTCGAAGAAGCGCAGCAGCGCCTCGTTGACCATGGTGTGGTAAGTGATGATGCTGCGGAACTCCTCCAGCTGCCGTGCCGTGGGCAGCTCGCCGTAGAGCAGCAGCCAGGCCACCTCGATGAAGGTGCTCTTCTCTGCAAGCTGCTCGATGGGATAGCCCCGATAACGCAGAATACCCTTTTCGCCATCGATATAGGTGATGGCGCTGTGGCAGCTGGCGGTGGAGAGGAAGCCGGGGTCATAGGTGAACATCCCTGACTGGCTGAAGAGCTTGCGGATGTCGATAGCCTCCGGCCCTTCGGTACCGGACAGCACGTCGAATTCCCAAGAGTCGCCGCCGGGCTGCAGGGTGATGGTTGCTTTCTTGTCGGACATGTTCGAACCGCTCCAAATCTCTCGTGCTTTCAGCCGGATTCCGCCTTGAGCCGCCCGATGTCGGCGGCCACCGCGGCGGCCGATTCGGCGAACCAGCCCCGCTCCTCCTCCGTCAGCTCCAGCTCCACCACGCGGCGCACGCCCCGGTGGTCCAGCACGCAAGGCACCCCCATGGCGATGTCCGTGAGGCCGTACTCCCCTTCCAGGATCGCCACGCAGGGCAGCAGCCGCCGACGGTCGTGGGCGATGGCATCCACCATGGCGGCCACGGAGGCGCCGGGTGCGTCGTAGGCGCTGGAGTTCTTGCGCAGGGCCAGGATCTCAGCCCCGCCATCACGCGTGCGCTGAATTATATCCCGGATTTGCGATTGATCGAGAAAATGAGATACGGGAATTCCATTGACAGTACAAAAACGCGGCAGGGGCACCATGCTGTCGCCGTGACCACCCAGCACGATGGTGGTGATGTCCCGAATGGAAAACCCGGTGGCCATGGCGACGAAGGTGGCCATGCGCGAGGCGTCCAGCACCCCCGCCTGACCGAAGACCCGCTCCCTGGACCAGCCGGTGCGCTGCCAGGCCCGCCAGGTGAGCACGTCCACCGGGTTGGTGACCATGAGGATCCGGGCGTCGGGCGCGTGGCGCATCACATCGTCCAGGATGCCGTCGATGATGGCCACGTTGGTCTCCAGCACGTCGGAGCGCGACATCCCCGGCTTGCGCGGCACACCCGCCGTGATCACCACCAGCTCGGCACCGGCCATGGCGGCGGGATCGTTGCTGCCGGCCACCCGGGTGTCGAAGCGGAAGAAGGGCGAGGTCTGCAGGATGTCCAGCGCCACACCCTGGGGCGCGTCCTCCCGGATGTCGATGAGCACCACCTCCTGGCAGATCTCCTGTTCGGCGAGGAACTGGGCAGTGGTCTCCCCGACCCTGCCCGCCCCCACGATGGCGACCTTTTTCATCGGCTCTCCCCCCCTGATTGAGACGATCATACTAATATAATTGGATGATCGTCTTTGTTATTGACGACAACTTCCTGAAACAAGGATAGCAGCTTTCGGGAGAGCGTCAGAAAACGGCCTTCAAGCGAAGTTTTCCATGGGCGGGTAGTGTTCCGGCCAGCCGCTGCGGGCCACGCCGGTACGGATGGCCGCCGCCGCCACCGCCGGAGAGACGGCATCGCGCAGGCGCGGATCCAGCGGTTTGGGCAGAATGTAGCCGGGACCCGACTCCAGACTCTCGAGGCCGTAGGCCGCCAGCACCGACTCCGGCACCGGTTCATGGGTGAGGTTCTTCAGCGCGTGCACCGCGGCGATCTGCATCTCCTCGTTGATGCAGCGGGCGCGCACATCCAGCGCGCCGCGGAAGATGAAGGGAAAACCAAGGACGTTGTTCACCTGGTTGGGATAGTCGGAGCGGCCGGTGGCCATCACCAGGTCGTCGCGCACCTCCATGGCCACCTCGGGACGGATCTCCGGCACCGGGTTGGAGAGGGCGAAGACCACGGGGCGCTCAGCCATGGAGTCGAGCATCTCGGGGGTCACCAGATCCGGCCCGGAGACGCCGATGAAGACGTCGGCACCGCGCATCGCCTCGGAGAGGGTACGCAGCTCGGTGTCCACCGCCACGCTCCACTTGTAGGGGTTGAGCCCCTGGCGGCCGGTGTGGATCACCCCCTGGCGGTCGAGCACCAGGATGTTGCTGCGGTGGGCGCCCATGCTGCAGAGCAGCCGCACCGCGGCGATGCCGGCCGCGCCCGCGCCCAGCACCACGATGCGCACCTCTTCCAGCCGCTTTCCCTGCAGCTCCAGGGCGTTGAGCAGGCCGGCGGCAATGATGATGGCGGTGCCGTGCTGGTCGTCGTGGAAAACGGGGATGTCGAGCTGTTCGATGAGCGCCTGCTCGATCTCGAAGCAGTGGGGTGCTGCAATGTCCTCGAGGTTGATGCCGCCGAAGGTGGGCGCGATGCGCACCACGGTGTCGACGAATTCCTGAGGGTGCTCGGCGTTCACCTCGATGTCGAAGACGTCGATGCCGGCGAAGTGCTTGAACAGCACCGCCTTGCCCTCCATCACCGGCTTGCCCGCCAGCGCCCCGGTGTTACCCAGGCCAAGCACGGCGGTGCCGTCGGTGATCACCGCCACCAGGTTACCCTTGGCGGTGTAGCGGTAGGCCGCTTCGGGATCCTCGGCGATGCGCCGCACCGGCTCGGCCACGCCGGGAGTGTAGGCCAGCGCCAGGTTACGCTGGGAGTCGGTGGGCTTGGTCACCGTCACGCTGATCTTGCCCGGCACGGGGCTGGCGTGGTACTCGAGGGCGGCCCGGTTGATGTCGGCGTCGAAATCCTGGCTCATGGCTGGCGAAATCCCCTGGCTGAAACGAAAAAGGCGCCACCAGGGCGCCTCCTTGCGAACACCGCGACCGGATCAGCGGCCGTAGCGCTTGCGGAACTTGTCCACGCGACCCGCGGTGTCCACGATCTTCTGCTGTCCCGTGTAGAAGGGGTGGCAGGCGGAGCACACCTCCACGTGCAGATCCTTGCACAGGGTGGAGCGGGTCTCGAAGCTGTTGCCACAGCTGCAGGTCACCTTGATGTCACAGTAGTCGGGATGGATGTCTGCTTTCATGTCCGTCTTCGGCCGGCGGCCGTCCTCAAAGATTCTCGGTGCCGGCGCCCGGGGGCGCCACGGGATCGCGCATTCTAGGGAATCGGCCCAAAAAACGCAAGGCTGATCAATGGCTGCGCAGACGCCCGATGCGATCCAGCCGGATCTCCACCCGGCCCGTTTCTCCCTCCAGCACCATGAACTCGCCACCGTCCCGGGTGAAAAGATCCACCACCTTTCCACGGAAATGCCGTTCCGCCCCGGAGTCGTCCCGGTACTGTACCGTCACTGGCGTCCGGCGCATGGCGAGCAGCTCGTATTCGCTGTGCAGCCCGCAGGAGACCGGCCGGTATTCATCCGTCATGTTCGAACTCCAGCAGCAGATCGTTCAGGAAATCGTATCCCCTGGAGGTCGCCCGGAGGCGCCCCGCCTCCATCAGCCCACGGGCGCGCAGCCGGGAGAGGGCCGGCTCGAGGGCCTGTAGCGTAAGGCGGGTGCGCCGGCAGAAGAGCGCCTCCTCCACCCCTTCCACCAGCCGCAGGGCGTTCATCAGGAACTCCAGGGGCAGCTCGGCCTTCCCCACCCGGTGCACGCCGCCAACCCCGGGCCTCTCCATGTAGCGCTCGGGGTGGCGCTCCTTCCAGTAGCGCACCACGCCGCCCTCCACCGTGATCTTGCCATGGGCGCCGGCGCCGATGCCGAGGTAGTCGCCGAAGGTCCAGTAGTTGAGGTTGTGGCGGCAGCGCCGCCCTTCCAGGGAAAAGGCGGAGATCTCGTAGCGCCGGTAGCCCCCCTCCGCGAGCCGCGCCAGGCCCGCCTCCTGAATCTCCCAGAGCAGCTCCTCCTCCGGCAGCGCCGGCGGCCGGGCATGGAACAGGGTGTTGGGCTCCAGGGTGAGCTGGTACCAGGAGAGGTGCTCGGGCGCCAGCGCCAGCGCCTGCTCCAGGTCGGCGAGCGCCTGGGCCACCGTCTGCTCCGGCAGCCCGAACATGAGGTCGAGGTTGATGTTGTCGAAGCCCGCCGAACGCGCCGCGCCGAAGGCTTCCATCGCCTGCCGGGGGTCGTGGATGCGCCCCAGGCGTTGCAGCTGTGCCGCGTCGAAGGACTGCACGCCGATGGAGAGACGATTCACCCCCGCCCGGCGGTAGTCGAGGAAGTGCACCGCATCCACCGCACCGGGATTGGCTTCCAGGGTGATCTCGGCGTCCGCCGCCAGCGCCACCCGCTGCCGGATCCCCGCCAGCAGCGCCGCCACCGTCTCCCCCGTCAGCAGGCTGGGGGTGCCGCCGCCGATGAAGACCGTCTCCACGAGTCGGTCCGGCGCGTTTTCCAGATCATGGTCGAGATCCTCGAGGAGGGCCTGCAGGTAGCGGGCCTCGTCCAGCTCGCCCCGCAGCGCGTGGGAGTTGAAATCGCAGTAGGGACACTTGCGCAGGCACCAGGGGACGTGGATGTAGAGCCCCACTCCCGGCGGATCGGGCTCGGTGCGCCCCTCGGACAGTGGTCCGACGCCGAACGCCGAAAAAGCGGTTCCGTCGGCCTTCGACGGGACGTCGGAGGCCATGGATGGCCGACGTCGAGCGCACAGGGATGTGCTCGTAGCGGTCCCGTCGAAGACCGACGGAACCGCTTGGGCGCCTGGAGATGAATTCGTCGGGCGGATGTCCAACAGGCGCACCGAGCCCGACTCACCGGAATGGAAGGGCTTACTTGCCGTCGCGCGCCTCCAGGTAGGCCAGATCGGAGATCCGGGTGTACTTGCGCGACGCCTGCAGGAAGGCGTCGTAGCTCTTGTAGATCTCCGCCGCCGCCTTGTTCTGGCCGGCCAGCTCCTCGGCCACCTCCACCGAGACCTTGCGCAGCTGCTGCAGCACGTCGTCGGGATAGGCGCGCAGCTGCACGCCGTGCTTGTTCACCAGCTGGTCCAGGGCGCCGGGGTTGCGGGCGCTGTACTCGGCCAGCATGTCCATGTTCACCACCTTGCAGGCGTTCAGAACGATGGACTGGAGATCCTTCGGCAGCTCCTCGAAGGCCTTGCGGTTGATCAGCGCCTCGAGGATGGTGCCCGGCTCGTGGAAACCGGGGTAGTAGTAGTACTTGGCCGCCTTGTAGAGACCGAAGGCGAGATCGTTGTAGGGCCCCACCCACTCGGTGGCGTCGATGGTGCCGGAGGTGAGCGCGGTGAAGAGCTCTCCGCCGGGCAGGTTCACCGGGGTGCCGCCGAGGCGCTTGAGCACCTCGCCGCCCAGGCCGGGAATCCGCATCTTCAGCCCCTTGAGATCCTCCAGGGAGTTGATCTCCTTGTTGAACCAGCCGCCCATTTGCACACCGGTGTTGCCGGCGGGCCGGCCCAGCACGCCGAAGGGCTCATAGGCCTTGTCCCACAGCTGCTGGCCGCCGCCGTAGTAGATCCAGCCGTTCATCTCCTGGGCGGTCATGCCGAAGGGCATGGTGGAGAAGAACTGGGCCTCGGGCACCTTGCCCTTCCAGTAGTAGGCCGAGGCGTGGCCCATCTCGGCGGTGCCGCGGGAGACGGCATCAAACACCTCGAAGGCGGGCACCAGCTCCTTGGCGCCATAGACCTTCACCTTGAGGCGGCCGCCAGACATCTCGGTGATGAGCCGCGCCAGGTTGTTGGCCCCGGTGCCCAGGCCGGGGAAGTTCTTGGGCCAGGTGGTGACCATCTTCCATTTGATGGTGGACCTGGCGATGGCAGGT
>Ga0256914_1001876_pt1 | contig 18117 bp, 17 predicted proteins | sample HulkmetaG_FD_191571 | JGI IMG/M metagenome (GOLD analysis project Ga0256914, IMG submission 191571) | Hydrothermal chimney microbial communities from Main Endeavour vent field at the Juan de Fuca Ridge, Pacific Ocean - Hulk | ecosystem: Environmental > Aquatic > Marine > Hydrothermal vents ... | reverse complement strand
CTCCCCTTGGGCTTAGTGCTCAGCTTTATCTCCATTCCCCTATCGCCGTGCAGGAACCCCAAGACCTCCTTGGTCACCTCTCTTTCGACGGGGGCCTCCTTCCAAAATTCCGGAAAGATCCTCTCCAGCGACCAAGAGTAGAGCCTTCCCCCGAACATGTTCTTGGCTCCTGGCCTCTTCCCTCTCTCCACAGTCAGGACGGTGTGCCCCTTCCTCGCTAGGAGATAGGAGGCGACGGAGCCGGCTGGCCCCGCGCCTACCACTATAACGTCGAAGTCTACCAACTTAGCCACCCTTCATTTCCCTCAACTTCCTCGTGAAGACCGGGAGGAATTCGTACAGGTCCATGACAACCCCATAATCAGCCTGCTCGAAGATCGGCGCTTTGGAGTCCGTGTTTACCGCAACTACCACCTTGGAATCCATTATACCGGCTGCGAATTGCTGCTGACCCGACGCTCCGACTACTATAAGGAGCTTGGGGGCTATACGGACACCGCTAATCCCTATCCAAACTTCCTCCTCCATCCACTTCAGATCCGCGGCTAAGGGTCTAGTAGCTCCCACAACCCCTCCTAGGATCTCAGCCAGCTCGTAGGCGAGCTTGAGATCTTCCTTTTTCCTGAATCCCCTACCTACCGCAATGACGATCTCCGCCTTGTCGAGAGGAACGCCAACCTTGGGTTTCTCCTTTCTCTCTATGACCTCCATTCTCCTCTCTATGGAAGGAGCGCTGATCTCCCTTACTGACGGTTCACCCTCCTCAGGGGGCTTGAATTTCCCCTTCTGGACGGAGACTACCGCTGGGAGGTTTAACTCCTCCACTGCTATAGCTTTCCCTCCGAAGGTCATCCTCTCAACCACGAGCTTCCCATTTTCCACAGACAAGGAGGAGACATCGACCGCTGAGGAGGCGCCCACCCTATGGGCTACCTGACCCACTATCTCCCTACCTCTCCTATCGCTGGCTAGGAGTACAATATCATATTCCCTTGCCAGCTCGCTTATTAGCCCGACCAAGACCTCTTGATCTCCACTATCCACCTCCTTGCATAGTAGAATTTCCTTGGCACCCTTTACCTCCCCAATCCTGCTATCCTGATCGGAAGTTACGAGAAGGGACACATCTCCCAGCTCTCTACCGGCAGACACAAGCTCAAGGGCCAGATCCATGGAATGAGAGAACGCCAAAACCCTCATTAAATTCACCCCCTCCTTACAAAACCCCCTCTTCCTTCAATGCCTGAATTAACTTCTCTGCCGCCTCCTCTACATCTCCTTCTATTACTATCTGCTTTCTCTCGACCTTGGGAACCTTCAACTCCCTTATCGCGAGTTTAGGTTCATCAGGAGGGGAAAAGTCCTTCTGGTCCATGGGTTTCTTCTTCGCTTTAACGATCTCAACCAGCTTGGGTACTCTGGGCTTGTTTATCTCTTGGGTAACGCTTATCACAGCGGGGAGCTTCACCCTCACCACCTCCTCAAAGTCCTCTAAACTCCTAGTCACTTTCACATGGTCACCCTCCACCTCTATGGAGGTCGCGTAGGCCACATAAGGCCAGCCGAGCTCAGCAGCCAATCTCGCTGGGAGCAAACCTGAGAAGTTGTCTTCACTACCCTCCGCCGCTAGGACCAGCTCGAACTTACCCCTTATTTCCTCAGCTATGGCCTTGGCTATCACATGGGTATCTCCCTTTTCGGCACCTTCTCCCATGATAAGCACCGCGCCATCGAGTCCCATGGCCAATACTCTAGTGAGGGCTTCTCTCGCCTCCTTCTGTCTCTTCCCAGAGGCTCCCCAAGTGGATAACATAATCGCGATGGCCTTTCCACCCAACTTATCCTTCAGCCTGACGGCCTCTTCTGTGGCATTGAGCTCTATATCTCCAGCTTTCGTGGGGGCGTCCTCTATGTATATTTTACCGGTATCCTGGTCGACTCTTAACTCTTGAACATCAAGGGACTGCTTAACGAGGACTGCTATATCCATAATCGCCACCGCGCTGGCCCATGACTGAAATATCAAAAAGTTGATTAGTTAAATGGGAGGGCACGTGGTGGTGTGCGACAATGTCCAAGCTCTTTGGTCTCTCCATCGAGGACAAACTGGCCACGACTCACTTCGAAGTGGACGACAAGCCCCACATATGGATAAAGGATCAGGAAGTCTGCAGAAAATGCTCGGAAAAGCCCTGCCAGATAGCATGCCCCGCTAGATTATACCAATGGAATGAGGAGACCCAGGAGATGTTGTACAATTATGAGGGGTGTTTGGAATGTGGTACATGCCTCCTGATATGCCCCCATGATAATGTTCACTGGAGCTACCCATCCGGCGGTATGGGAGTAGTCTATAGATTTGGATAGCGCATAACACACCTGATATTTTACGGAGAAAGGCTGTCATAATTTTTAAGCTTCCCGGCACATGCTACGCTAGGGTGTAACCCTTTGGTCGATTTCGGTTTCACTGAGGAAGAAGAGGTATTTAGGGAAACTCTGAGGGAGCTTCTCTCCGAGGTATTAGCCCCAAGGGCTAGGGAAATAGACACGAAGTGTAGGATTCCCGACGAGATAATAAAGACCCTCGCGGAGAACGGCATCCTTCTCCTGACGGTCAAGCCAGAATACGGGGGACAGGGAGCTAGCTGGGTTATGGGGACCATAGCTACTGAGGAGCTGGCTAGGGCCGATCCCAGCGTAGCCACCGCGGTGTTTCATCTAGTGGAGGCCTCTTGGGGGAAGATAGTCGAGAGATATGCAAAACCAGAGCTGGCGAAGGAGGTACTAAGCAGAGCAGCTAGGGGAGAGGGGTTCGTGGGTATAAACTCCACCGAGCCTCAGAGTGGCAGCGATGTCGCCGGCTTCAAGACCTTAGCCAAGAAGGAAGACGGTTACTGGGTCCTCAATGGTGAGAAGACCTTCATAAGCGGGATAGTAGAGGCCAAGGAGCTCGATGGAGGCTACGTCACCCTAGTGAAAACGAAACCGGAGGCCGGATCTAGGGGAATGAGCATAGTCTGGCTCCCGATAAATCTTCCAGGGATAGAAACTGGCCTCTTCGAGGACATGGGCAGATGCGGTATAAGCACCGGATGGATGAGGCTAAACAATGTCAAGATACCCGAGGATTACATAATAGGAGAGGTCAATGAAGGCTTTGGCATAGCTATGGAGGGGTTCAACAGAGCTAGGGTATTCGTAGCTGCAGGGTGCACGGGTGCCGCGATGGGCATGTTCGATTACACCAAGGAATATGTGAAGAACAGGGTGGTGTTCAACAGATCCTTGGCTTCCTTCGAGGGGATACAATTCCCGCTAGTAGATTACTACTCAAGGCTCGAAGCCACTAGACTCGTCATATACAAAGCCGCATGGATGATAGATCAATTCGATCAGGGCAATGTCACCCTGAAGGAGGCGGGGCTCTGGGCGGCGATGGCCAAACTACTAGCCCCAGAGCTTTCTGTTGACGCAATAAAGGAATTCATGAAGGCTACCGGGGCTTACGGCTATACAAAGGACACACCACTCGAGATGGCCCTAAGGGGCGTGATGAGCTACTACGTGGGAGCGGAAGGCGGTCAGAACATAATGAGGCTCATAGTGGGGAGGTTCCTCTTCGGCAAGGAGCATCTCCCATACAAGAAGTAGGGCCCAGTCCTCAATCACTTCACTTTTTTAAGTTATTAAGAGCCGTTGACCTTTCTCTAAGGTGATCAAAGCTGTTGAAAGTGAAGGAAGTTTACTTAGATGGGATTAGGCTGATAGGGATAGAGATAAGCTTGCCCAACTCGCCACCCCTCATCCTGATAAGGGGAAAGAGGAGCTTCGCCATGTGCGGCTTTCTCAATGTGGAGGCTGCAGACAGGGTGGGAGTCGCAGCCGTGATGTCCAGCGGGGTCAACAGCGTGGAAGATCTCATGGAAGCTCCTGTAAGAGGCGCTACGTCCAAGGCATTGGAGATGGGCGCCAAGATCGGTGAGAAGGTTTCCGATTCCCTAAGGAGGATGGAGACGGAGTAGGTGTGGGATGAAGTACAGATGCATTAGATGCGGTTACACAACGTCGAGCTTCGCTGCTAAATGCCCGAAATGCGGGTCTCCAATGGAAATAGTCCTGAATCGGAGGGAATGGTCACTGGATGAGGGAGAACCATCCATATGGAGGTACAAATCCTTACTTCCTAATCCCAAGAGGAGGGTGAGCTTGGGTGAGGGACTCACACCCCTCAGGAGGATTGATGGCATACTCGTGAAGGACGAGACTAAGAACCCCACAGGTTCGTACGTAGACAGGGGCTCCTCGGTCCTAGTGAGTTGCTCGGACCTGCCTGAAGAGCTGGAGCTCGATTTTTCTCAGGATATAACGGTCTCTGTTTCCACGTATCTGCTTGAATCCGGCGTAAGGGTCAGAGTCAGGGTGGATCCTAGCGGCGTAGAGCTTACCGAGCTGCTCTATCTTGCCAACTTAGGTGCTGACATATCCTTCGATGGGGGCGGAGGGAGGGCGTACGAGAGCCCCTTCATGATAGAAGGATTCAAAACGATAGCTTTCGAGATATACGAGTCTAGAGGAGGAGCGGATGGGTTGATCATTCCTGCGGAGTCTGGAGTACTGGCGTACGGAGTATGGAAAGGATTCTCGGAGCTGGAAGAACTGGGTCTCTCCAAGATCCCCCCAATATACTTGGCGTATCATGGAACCGTCAAGACAGGACTTCTCGAGACCTTGGAAAGCAGGGGTGTGAGGTTGATGGAAGTCAACGCGGCCAGTGCGCTAGAATCGCTGGTCCAACTGGCGAGGAAGGGGGTATACATCAAGCCGGTGGCAGCTAAGGCGTACTCCTTGGCTAGAGAGCTGAGAGGCGATGTGATAGCTATACTCACTGGTACTGGTCTCAGGAAGTGGGAGCATGGGATGCCAAGGAGGCCCCTCACCGAACTCCAAGCGAGAGTGCTCGATGTCCTCAGGGAAGGGGGAGAAATGACCGCGTACCAGATATGGAGGAGACTTCACGATGTCTCACTCCAAGGCGTTTACAAGGCTCTCTCCAAACTGGTCGAATCTGGGATGGTCGAGAGCAAGAGGGTCATGGTGAAGCGCAGGAAGATAAGGCTATATAGGGTCAACGAACCCAGTGGATGAGATGGATCCCAAGGAGAAGCTGAAGGAATCCCTTGTCGATTTAGATGAGGAATCTTTCTTTGAGACGCTGAGAGACCTCTTAACTGCGGGAGAGGATCCTTGGGACATAATACTCGGTCCCATGAGCGAGGCCATGGATGAGATAGGGAAGCTTTACGAAGAAGGTGAGTACTTCATAGCGGAGATGCTCGTGGCAGCCGATATATTCAAGAAAGCCCTCAAGGAGATGGGTATTGAGGAATCAGATACTAACCCCTCCTTGGGCGTCGTGGTAATAGGCACTGTGAAGGGGGATGTTCATGACATAGGCAAGAGCTTGGTGGCCACGATGCTCAGAGCCTCGGGCTTCAAGGTGGTGGATTTGGGGGTGGATGTGGATGCGGACAAGTTCGTCCAAGCGGTCAAAGATCATGACGCAGATATAGTGGCTATGAGCGCGCTTCTCACTACCACTAGAAACTACATGAAGACCGTGATAGATAGGCTGAGAGAGGAGGGACTCAGGGGCAGAGTGAAGGTCCTGATAGGTGGCCTATCCACATCTAGGGAGTTTGCCGAGAGGATAGGAGCTGATGGGTGGGGTAAAAACGCTATAGAAGGTGTTGAAGTGGCTAAGAGACTCCTTGGCATATCATCTGACCGATAGAACGAATTTCAGCTATTATTCAATATCTTACGGTCTCTTCCCGATTTGTTCCATACCAGAGAGTCTTTCTTACAATCTAGGATAACTGCGGAGCTTGGTTTGCCTTGGAATTTCAGTGCGCGTGTAAACGACTTTTATAATCAAAGGTGAATCCCAGACGGCATGCGGCTCCGGAATGAAGCGGCTGGGATAATAGCTATACTCACCGTAGCGGCCCTGTGGGGCGGGACTTTCACCGCCATGAAGTCCGCATTTTACTCGGCGGATCCCATGCCCTTTCTCCTCACGAGGTTCGCTCTTGCTGTCCTAGTACTCTTACCCCTATACACCCTCAGAGGTAGGAGGCCAAAAATCTCTCAGATAGGCATGGTGGCCGGCCTCATGGTGTTTCTCGGGTTCGCCCTTCAAATGGAGGGTCTAACCGGGATTTCCGCGACTAAATCAGCTTTTATCACAGGATTAAACGCGCCTCTTGTCCCATTGTTTGAGTTGATCCTCTTCAGAAGGAAACCCAAGGCTAAAGCCATCCTTGCAATATTTCTGGGGGTCTTAGGGCTGGCTCTCCTGACAGAAGTCGTTTACGGGATGCCGCTTTCCATCGGAGACCTCTTGACACTGGGGTGCGCTATAGCATGGGCCCTCCAAATAGTGGTGGTGGATAGGGCTTCCAAGGTACTCCCTCCAGACGATGTGGCCTTCAACGAGTTCCTCGTAACGCTCGTGCTGGCCCTCACATCCATCCCGGTACTGGGAGAGTATAATATGCCTCTGGACCCGGTAGTAATTGCTGCAGTCCTGTACTCCGGGATACTGGCCACCGTAGTCGCGTTTTATCTGCAGGCGTGGGCCCAAAAGAGGATTTCACCGGAGTCAGCGGCCTTGGGGCTCATGGCTGAGCCTGTATTCGCTTACGCATTCGCCTGGCTTCTACTGGGAGAATTCCTATCCCCGATCCAGCTTATCGGGGCGTTGCTAATCCTCGTATCGATACCCATGGCCAGCTAACTCCCAACAGCATTTATAACGATCCTCACCAACCTGACATGGTGCAGTCATGGGTCAGGCCGCGGGGCTATCCAAGCTGCTCAGGAAGATAAGGTGGGAAATGGATGCCTTCTCTTGGTCACAGCTGATCATCGTCCTAGTTTCATTCACAGCATTTCTCATAGTCCCTCTAGGACTGGTGGTCGTGAGGTCCTTCTACTCATCATCGGGGGGCTTCTCCCTCTACTGGCTTCAGACCATACTCACGGACCCCTTCTACTTTCCGCTGAGACTGAAGCTATTGAACCAATTTCCATTCATCTCACTGGAGGGTATAAGAGGAAATCTTTACGAGGTGATAAAGTACCAAACCGCTGCGGGAGAGGAGACCATCATCCTGCTGACCGGATGGGACATGGGAGTCATTCCGAATTCCTTGGTGGTGGCCACCTTCACGACACTCTTCTCCACGATTTTAGGGTTCACACTGGCCTTTATATTCGCTAAATACAGGTTTCCCGGCTCAGAAGCTCTCAGAATAGTTTCCCTGATTCCGCTTCTCTCCACTCCCTTCGTGGGGGCCATAGGCTTGAAGAAGATGATAGTGGCCGACGGGGTCCTCAATGTCCTCTTCTATGACATGCTCCATTTACTTCCCTTCAAGATAGAGATAACTGGGCTTCCTGCGGTAATACTGGTCCAGACCTTACTGTTCTACCCCATAGTCATGCTTAACTCTTACACTGCTCTGATAAGCGTCGATCCAACGTTGGAGGAGCAGGCCATTAACATGGGGGCGAGCGGCTTCAGGCTCTTCAGGACCGTGACACTACCACTTGCCACTCCTGGAGTGGAGGCTGGCGCTCTCCTCGTCTTCATCCTCTCGCTCGAGGACTTGGGTACGCCCATAGTGTTCAAGGGGACGACTGCTGAGAAGGTACTGACCTTCCAGATATTCAACAGGATCTTCACACCAGCCGGTCTGATCTCCCAAGAGGCCACCACCTTGGCGATGATACTCCTCGTCATCTCCGGGCTGGTCTTCGTCGCCGTGAGGAGGTACGTCAGCCTGAAGAAGTATGCGATGCTGAGCAAGGGCGGTACTTGGAGGCCCAAGAGGAAGAAACTATCGCCCGCGGTGACCCTGCTAGTTTACATCTTCATATTGGGGGTCCTCTTCTTCGCCACGCTTCCTCATATAGGCGTGACCCTTCTCGCCTTCGCCAAGCAGTGGGGACCAACACTCTTACCATCCAGCTTCACGCTTGATAACTTCGCAGCAGTGCTGGGCGATGAGGAGGCTAGCAGGTGCATAATGAATAGCCTAGTCTACTCTTCGATAGCGACCCTCTTCATGATTGTGCTGGGGGTGAGCGCTGCCTACCTAGTTTCTAGGAAGAAGTCCCTTCCGGGGATAGAAGCCTTGGACCTCCTCGTGACCATACCCATAGCCGTACCTGGGATAGCCGTAGCCACCGGACTCTTCCTGACTTACTTGGGTACTCCATTGAGTCCGACCATAAGCGGCGCTCCCCTGCTGATCGCCTCCTACACAGTCAGGAAGATCCCATTCACCGTAAGGGCAGTATTCTCGGGATTAGAGCAGACAGATAAAACGCTTGATGAGGTGGCTTGGACCGTGGGAGCCAGCAGGACTCGGACATTCTTCTCCATAGTAATGCCAATGATCCTCCTGAATGTATTAGCCGGGGGGATGCTCTCATTCATCTACTCCATGTCAGAGGTCAGCACGGGCATAGTAGTCGGTGATGCTAACCACAGGGATGCTCCGATGACTTGGAAGATGTACGACATGCTCTACCATGGCCTAGCAGGTGGTACATTCCAACCGGCTGCCTTAGGCTTTCTACTGATGACCCTCCAGTTCATCTTCATAGTGGGAGCTAATCTGCTCCTAAGGAAGAGGGCTACGGCCCTGATAGGTGTTTGAGGTGATCTTATGGTATCGATAAGGACTGTGAACCTTACTAAGGTCTTCGGAGAGGTAGTTGCAGTCGATCACGTCAGCTTGGAGATAAGACATGGGGAATTCTTCACACTGCTCGGACCATCGGGCTGCGGTAAGACAACTTTCCTCAGAACGATAGCCGGGCTGGAAATGGCCGATGAGGGCAGAATTTACTTCGATGATCAGGATATAACGGACATGCCGGCCCACCTGAGGGGTACGGGGATGGTATTCCAGAATTACGCCCTATGGCCCCACATGAATGTCTTCGATAACATCGCGTACGGATTGAAGATAAGGAAGGTCCCCAAAGAGGAGATCAGGAGGAGGGTCAGGGAAGTCCTCAAGCTGGTCAAGCTGGAGGGCATGGAAAACAGGACACCGCACCAACTCTCAGGAGGTCAGCAGCAGAGAGTGGCCCTAGCTAGGGCGCTGGTGATAAACCCAAGGGTCCTCCTGTTCGACGAGCCACTAAGTAACTTGGACGCCAAGTTGAGGATAGAGATGAGGGCTGAACTCAGGAGGTTACAGAGAGAGCTAGGAATTACCGCTATCTACGTGACACACGATCAGGAGGAGGCAATGAGCATATCCGATAGGATTGCAGTGATGAACAGGGGTAAAATAATGCAGGTCGGCACGCCCAAGGAGATATACAAGAATCCAAGAAATGAGTTCGTCGCTAGGTTCATTGGCCAAGGAACCTTCATACCGGGGGAGGTCGTCTCATCCGGTGAGGAACTCGAAGTCCGTCTTGAGAGTGGTAAGATCGTTAGAGCGGTTCCCTCCCATCCAGACGTAAGGCTCGAGGTTGGCGATAAGGCCTTAATCATGATAAGGCCAGAATCCTTCACACTAGAGCCGGGAGAGGGGTACAACGAGTTTGAGGTGGAGATCTACCATATATCATTCCTAGGCGACTCCCAGATGCTTCAGGCCAGCAATGAGGTTGAGAACTTCATAATAGAGGTAGACCCCGATCTGGAGATAAGTGTGGGACAGAGGTTGAGGGTTTACGCTCCTTCGAAGCACACACTCGCCGTCAAGCTCTGAGATAACAGTCTCCCCCTTTCTTATCGCAGAGTCGGATTATAATCCCCGCAGTTAGGCTGAGGATGGATCCAGCTATCATAGTCTCGGTCAATCCGAGTAAACCCATGAGAGTACCTCCTAAGTAGTTCCCCATAGCCTCCGATATGGAGCCGAGGGACGAAGGAACTGATACGGCCGAAGCCCTCTCCTCAGGTGCCAATTCAATGGCTAATGCGTTCCTAGAGGAGTAGTGTAGCGGAAATATGGGGATCACCATAAGTAGTGCTAGGAGCGTGAGATCATTTATGAAAGCGCCGACCGAGAAATAGGCGGAGTATATGAGGCAGGAGGCGAGAAAAGTGCGCATCCCTCCCAGCCTGTCCGTCAACTTACCATAAACAGGCCCAGTCAATGTACCAAGGAGACCGGCCGCCGCTATCAGGAGGCCCATGAGCGAGTTGGACCTCCCTGAAGCCTCAAAGACCTTTATGGAGAAGGCAACATAAAAGACGGAGATGGAGAGGCTCGCGGTTAGGAATACGGGAACATATCTCTTAGTTCTTCCCGGGAATTCCAACTGGATCGTTCTTTTCAGGGCACTCCTGAGGTCCAGAGTCCCACGGGAACTGTCCTCGGCTAACATGAAGAGAGGAAGGGATGGCACCGACACTAGCGCCGCCAGCATGAGGACTTTCCTTATTCCCAAGGCGTCGGCGAGTACGCCACCCAAAGCGGTTCCCAGAGTGAATCCTAACTCTGAGGCCGCGTAATACTCACCAGAGGCACTGCCGGCCTCCATCTTCGCGCTGAGGTATGCAATCATCACAGGCTCGTAGGCGGAGAGGAAGTACCAGAGTGATATTACGGGGATCCACATGTCTATTGGAAGGAAGGCCATGGATAAGAGAGATACGATGGTAGAGACGCTTCCCAGGAGGAAGAATGGCTTCCTTACTCCTGAGGAGTCGCTGAGGAACCCGAAGAACCTGCTCCCTAAGAAGTAAGCTAGAGAGGGCAGGCTCCTTATCAGAGCGTAGGCGTAGAACCCTGCTTGGGCGTAGGTCTCGAATGCCATGAACATGTAACTCATGCTCCAAGCCAGCTCTAGGAGCAGAGTCCCAACTAAGACGGGCAGTTCCCGTCTACTGGACATATTCATCTCTCCCTTGAGTGGAACTCGAAGCTAGTTTACCGTCTCGGGGGAACGGTATCCCTCCTAATTTAACGCCATCGCATCCGAAGGAGGATGCTGGGAAGCCCGTAATAGATGGAACTTATCCGAAGGGATGTTGGTGTCAAAGAAGGTACGCTAAAATAAAAAATGAGGGAGGTTTAGAGCTTTTTGTAGCAGAACCACCAGTCGTAGCACTCGAATTCTCCAGCCTTGGCCTTCTCGAGCCTCTCCTTAGCAGTCTTCTCGTCACTGGCTGGGGGTATGATCACTTTGTCGCCTATAAGCTCGTTCTCAGGCCAGTTAGCTGGAGTGGCCACGCCGTTCTTGTCGGAGGTCTGCAGGGCCTTCACTGCCCTGAGGATCTCGTCCATGTTCCTACCTATCTCCTGTGGATAATAGAGTATCAGCCTGATCACGCCGTTCGGATCCACAACGAACACGGCCCTGACAGTATTGGTACCCTTGCCCGGATGTATGAGCCCGAGCTTGGCAGCCACCTTCCCAAGGTCATCGGCTATAATCGGAAACTCTATCTTCACACCCAGCTTCTCCTCGATCCACTCCACCCATTTTATGTGGCTGAAGGTCTGATCTATGCTAAGGCCTATGAGCTCGACTCCGAGCTCCCTGAACTGGTCGTACCTCTTCTGGAAGGCCACGAACTCGGTGGTGCACACTGGGGTGAAGTCAGCGGGATGGCTGAACAGAATGAACCACTTCCCCTTGTAATGGTCGGGGAGCTTTATCACACCGTGGGTGGTCTTAACCTCCATCTCTGGGAACTTGTCTCCTAACAGGGGCATTCTCGTTACCTCATCCATGTACATCACCTCTTCGACCTAACTTAGGCCAGTCTAACATTATGTTAGGTATTTAAAAGTGTTCTGTTTGTATTTCGAACCCAAAATCTAATGGAATGAAAATCACGTTGGGGTCGCGATTCCCATGCGAGACCCCCATCTAAGATCCTCTTCCATATGAGATATCTTCACCACTGTAGATCCTCCTCTCGGCCGTGCGCCTTTAATCTTTCACCGACCTCCGTTGCTGGGAGGCGGTAACTATAGCCTTGAATTCCCTAAGAGTGACGGCCCTTGTAGATAATACGACTCACTTCGAGGGACCTATACTCGCGGAAAATGGGATCTCTCTCCTTCTAGAGTCTCCCGAGTTGGATTTCTCGGTGTTGGTGGATACGGGCATAACAGGACGGTCCCTGCTCAACAATGCTGAAGTTCTTGGGGTCGACCTTTCCAAGGTGAGGTATGTGTTTCTGACCCACAATCACTACGATCATACTGGTGGCTTACTCAGGCTTTTAATCCACGTAAAGACGAATCCTCTAGTGATCGCACATCCAGAGGTTTTCTCACCTAAATACGCGATATTACCATCCCTTGGCCTTAACGAGCTCACCTATACGGGTCCGCCCTATTCGTTGGAGGATTTGAGAGGGCGTGCGGAGGTCATACTATCGAGGGATCCCGTTCCCATAGCAAGAGACATCATGACGACTGGAGAAATTCCCAGAAAGAACAACTTCGAGGCCGTAAGGGGCTTCTATAAGGTGAAGGAAGGTGAATTCGTGGTGGACGAACTGCCTGACGATCAAGCCTTGGTAGTGAGGATGACCGACGGGTTGGTGGTCTTGCTGGGCTGCGGCCACAGCGGCGTGGTGAACACGATAGAGAGGGCCATCTCATTGACGGGAGAGGATAAAATAAAGGCTGTTATAGGAGGATTCCACCTGATTGACGCCACAGATGATAGGATAGATAGGACGGTTGAGGCCTTGAAGAAGTACGACTTGGAGATGCTCATTCCAATGCACTGCACTGGCTTTAGGGCCAGATCGAAGCTAGCATCTCAGTTTGAGGATAATTTCAAGGAGTTATACGCTGGGGAGAGCATAAAGATATCCTCACGCTGACCAGAATCCAACGACAGCTAGTTTAATATCTGTCCTGATACGGCGCTCGGGGGTAGCTTGACCCGAGCATCGGACGGGGAACCTCTCGTGAGGATGAGGGGTATAGTGAAGAGGTTCCCCGGCGTCTTAGCGAACGATCACGTGGATTTTGAGCTACTTCCTGGGGAAATTCATGCTCTTCTAGGCGAAAACGGAGCCGGAAAGACAACCCTCATGAACATCCTCTACGGCATATACCAGCCAGACGAGGGTGAGATCATTGTGAAGGGAAGAAGGGCTAGAATACGCAGCCCTAGGGACGCGATAAGACTGGGAATTGGGATGGTACATCAGCACTTCCTCCTAGTGGACAAGCACACCGTGGCCGAAAACCTAGCAATGGGCTATGCCAAAAGCATCCTCAACCCTCTAAGGGAGGTAAGGGATCGGGTTAGGGATTTCGCAGAGAAATATGGGATTAAGGTGGATCCCGACGCCTATATATGGCAACTCTCGGTGGGAGAGCAACAGAAGGTGGAGATCGTGAAGGCCCTCTATGCTGGGGCTGAAATATTGATCTTGGACGAACCCACATCGGTCCTCACTCCTCAGGAGGCTAGGGATCTCTTCAACGTGCTAAGAAGAATGAAGGAAGATGGGAAGGGAATAGTTTTCATCACCCATAAGCTGTCGGAGGTCTTCGAGGTGGCAGACAGAGTGACGGTCATGCGAAGGGGAAGGGTGGTGGGTACCCTGAGGGTGAAAGAGGCTACAAGGGAATCGCTCGCTAGGATGATGGTGGGAAGGGATGTGATCTTCGAGTTGAAGAAGTCACCGAGCAAGCCGGGTGAGCCGGTTCTCGAGGTAAGGGGCCTTATCGTCCTAGGTGACAGGGGGAGGGAGGCTGTCAAGGGCGTGAACTTCGAGGTGAGGGAGGGAGAAATATTTGGGGTCGCTGGAGTGGCAGGGAATGGGCAAAGAGAGCTCGTACAAGCCATAGTTGGACTGAGAAAGGTGAAGTCGGGTTCAGTAAAGGTGCTAGGGATTGATGCAACCAATAAATCACCCCGAGAGATCGCCGAGCTGGGAGTAGGACATATCCCTGAGGAAAGACTCAAGTTCGGCATAGTTCCAGACATGAGCGTGGCTGAGAACTCCGTGCTGAAGAGTTACTACAGACCACCTTACAGGAAAGGCCTTCTGCTCGATTACAATGAGATAAGGAGGACGGCGGAGTCCCTCATAAATGAGTACGAGATAGCTGTCCCGTCCCCGGACACTCAAGCCAAGCTCCTCTCAGGAGGTAACATGCAGAAACTCATTGTGGGGAGGGAGATAAGGAGGGATCCAAAGCTCATAGTGGCCTCCAATCCAACCTTCGGCTTGGATGTGGGTGCAACTGAATACATAAGAAAACTTCTCCTTAAGAAGAGGGACGAGGGAAGGGCCATCCTACTAGTATCGGGCGACTTAGACGAGGTGATCCAGCTCAGCGATCGAATGGCTGTGATGTTCGAGGGCAGATTCGTGGGAGTAGTCAAGCCAGAGGAAGTGACGAGAGAGGAGATCGGCCTCATGATGTCGGGATCGGAGGTGCGCCCATGAGGTTCAGGACGATCAAGAGGCTCGAGATGAGCAGGAAGATTATGATCCTCGTGAGGATACTATCGGTTCTCGCTGCCCTGATGACCGCTTCGATCGTCTTCCTAGTTTACGGCTTGAATCCGGTGGATGTATACACATCTATATTCTACAACGCGTTCGCCACCAGCATAGGCGTGACGGAATCTGTAGTTAGAATGATTCCCCTTCTCTTGGTGAGCTCGGGCCTCGCTCTAGCTTTCAGGACTGGATTCTGGAATATAGGAGCTGAGGGTCAACTGCTAGCAGGAGCGATGGCAGCCTACGTGGTAGCAGTTAACTATGGATCCCTCTCACCAGCGTTGTTGATCCCAGTTCTCTTCTCCGTCGGGTTCGCTGCTGGTGCCGCTTGGGGCATATTACCGGCCATCCTGAAGGCTAAGCTCAATGTAAACGAGGTCATCTCCACGCTCATGCTCTATTATGTCCTCTACTGGACATTCCAACACCTCATCCATGGACCTTGGAAGGCCAAGGAGAAGGTCGGACAGCTCACCTACGGGGGGTTTGCCCACACAGAGGTGATACCCAAGGCATCCCACCTTCCCTTAATAGATGGCACGAGGATCCACTGGCCTACCCTCCTAATAGCCGTGATCGCCTCCATCTTGGCCTATCTACTCCTTACGAAGACCCCTTGGGGATTCGAGATGAGGGCTATGGGGAGCAATCCAGACGCTGCCGCTGCAGCCGGCATGAGCTATCTGAGGACCGTGGCCTTGGCCATGGTGGTGAGCGGCGGCCTAGCGGGAGTTGCTGGGGTTGGGGAGCTTTGCGGAGTCCAGAAGAGATTCACCCCGGAATTTCTCTCCGGATACGGATTCTCTGGGATAATAACTGCTTGGCTGGGGGGTAACAACCCTATGAGCCTGATAGTGACGAACTTCCTTTATGGGGGCCTGCTGGTCGGCGGAGAATACATAATGATAACGTATAAGCTTCCCATAGGCGTAGTAGACCTCTTCAACGGGATAATACTGTTCTTCGTACTCGCTGGCGAGTTCCTCGTGAGGTATAGGGTGGTGAGGAAATGATCGAGGCCAAGCTGATCGAGAACATCCTCTGGATAGGCCTGAGATCAGCAACACCACTCCTCTTAGCATCCCTGGGTGAGATATACGCTGAGAGGTCCGGAATCCTGAACTTAGGAGTCGAAGGGATGATGGCCGTGGGCGCTCTGAGCTCCTTCGCGACCTCCTTAATCACTGGGAATCCATGGCTGGGAGTTCTGGTTGGAATGCTCTCCGGGGGCCTACTGGCTATGATTCACGGGGTCATAAGCATAGGATTCAAGGGAAATCAAGTGGTCTCAGGGCTCGCCCTGACCATGTTCGGTCTTGGGCTCAGTAGCGTCCTCGGAAGAGTTTACGTGGGGAACCAGCTACCTGTCGAGGCAAGGTTCCTCCCGAAACCCGTAGAGCCGCTATCTTCAATCCCCATACTGGGAAGGGTGCTCTTCGACCAGGATCCTCTCTTCTACATCTCCCTACTCCTCGCTTTGGTCATGTGGTTCCTTCTCTACAGAACGAAGTATGGGATAGTCATAAGGTCCACTGGGGAGAACCCAGCGGCTGTCGACGCTATGGGCATAAGCGTGAACAAAGTCAGGTACCTGAGCACCCTCATCGGGGGGATACTAGCCGGTCTCGCAGGTGCCTACCTTTCTGTCGCTTACAATCCCGCGTGGATAGAGAATATGACTGCCGGAAGGGGATGGATAGCCTTGGCATTGGTGATATTCTCTCTCTGGGATCCATTGAGGGCTCTCTTAGGCTCATATCTATTTGGCGTCGTGGAAGCAAGCGGTTACACGTTGCAGGCCTATGGATATAGTCAATGGCTCTTAAACGGGCTCCCCTACCTTCTAACGATAATAATCCTAACTCTGGGAGCGACTGAATCCATGAGAAGGAGGATGGGGGCTCCTGCGGCGTTAGGAAAACCGTACGAAAGGGAGGAGAGGTAAATAGGAGAGGCTCGCGACCCCCCATGAGGCTCAAGTCCTCTACCCGCGGGCCTCTCCTAGGCCGCCGCCCACGGCAGCCTCCTACTCCGTTCACCTCTTATTTGAAAACTTTTCGGTGCAGGTGAAACGACTGAGTCATCTTTATGAAATGCCAACTGGCCTCAGCCACAACACCCCCCATGAGGTAGTTAGTATGACCTCTACCCAGTGGGCCGCGATAGCGGTGATACTCCTAATTTTAGGCCTAGTTGCGGGTTATTTTGCCGCTCCGAGTAGGGTCACCACGATCACCGAGACCGTGTCCGTGGGGGCTACGGGAGCGCCCGCTAAGACGGTCACAATAACGGAGACCAAGACTATCTCGCCAGAGGGTAGGAAGATAAAGGCTGCTTGGATATATGTAGGGCCAATAGGGGACATCGGGTGGACTTACGCTCACCACCAAGCTAAGGAAATGGTGGACAAGAAGTATGACTGGCTAGAAACAACTCATGTAGAGTCCGTTGCCCCTGCCGATGCTGCTGGAGTGATAGAGCAGCTCATATCCCAAGGCTATGACGTCATCTTCACCACTAGCTTCGATTTCATGGATCCAACGCTCGAAGAAGCTCAAAAACATCCAGATAAGATATTCTGGCACTGTTCTGGATACAAGAGGGCCCCCAACATGGGCACCTACTTCGCGGACTTCTATCAGGTTTACTACCTGAACGGTCTCATGGCCGGGGCCCTTACCAAGACCAAGAAAATAGGTTACGTGGCGGCGCACCTTATACCGGAGGTGGTCAGGCACATAAACGCCTTTTCCTTGGGAGTAAAGGAGGTCTGCGGAGACTGCAAGGTGTATGTCAGGGAGATAGGGGCTTGGTACGATCCCACTAAGGCCAGACAGGCTGCCGAGTCCCTGATATCTGAGGGAGTGGATGTACTCGCGTTCACAGAGGACTCACCTACTGTCGTCCAGGTAGCTGAGGAACACTTCCAGAGGGGAGAGCGTGTCCTCGCCTTCGGCCACTACAGCCCCATGGAGAAATTCGGGAAGGATGTATGCGTCAGTGGACAGCTCGTTCATTGGGAAGTGATATACGACGACATCCTCAGTAAGATATATGCCGGATCCTACACGCCAAAGAATCTCCAAGATGTCGATTACTGGTGGAAGTTGAAGGAAGGTGCGGTAGAGCTCGGCTGCGCCTATAATCAACCGATCAATCCAAAGTTCGTGGAGGAGCTAAAGTCCGTCAAGGTGAATGAGAAGGTTCAGCTTCCCAATGGTACTGTGATAGAGGACCCTGACGTTTACACCTTGATTATGGCAAGACTCGTGCAGATGGGCGCCGTCTGGACGGGAAAGAAGTGGATATTCGTCAATGACGAGACATTTGACCCGTTCACAGGGCCTATATACGATAACGAGGGCAAATTGAGGGTACTCCCTGGACAGAGGATAGGTCACGATGAGCTCTGGTCTATGCAGTGGTGGGTAGATAATGTGGTAGGCCCGTCGTTAGGGGGCTGATAGCTTCCCGCCCCCTACTTCCCCCTTTTTGGATCGTCAGATCTCCTTTCTCATCCACTTATACCTGTTCACCGGCTCGAAGCCAGCGGCCTCGAACGCTGCCCTATACTTGCACCAAGTCTGTGTCAC
>Ga0256914_1001875_pt1 | contig 18157 bp, 12 predicted proteins | sample HulkmetaG_FD_191571 | JGI IMG/M metagenome (GOLD analysis project Ga0256914, IMG submission 191571) | Hydrothermal chimney microbial communities from Main Endeavour vent field at the Juan de Fuca Ridge, Pacific Ocean - Hulk | ecosystem: Environmental > Aquatic > Marine > Hydrothermal vents ... | reverse complement strand
AATGTGCGCCTGGCAATTGAAGCCCTGGCAGCGACCCTGCATGGCCCGAGTGCGCCGCCGCAAGGCATCCAGCGTGCGGGCGGGAACCGGGCTGTGAATGGCGTCCAGGATTTCGCCCAGCGTAACCTTCTCGCAGTGGCAGATGATTTTGCCGTAGTCAGGATTTTGGGCGATGAGATCTGCACGCTGATAAGGCCGGAGACCTGCCTCGCCGATGTTGGGCATGCGCAGCGTCTTGAACGCAGCCCTGGGCCTGAGCGTCAGACCCGCCTGAGTCAGCAACTCGGCCACATACTCGGCAATGCCCATGGCCGCAGAAACGCCGGTGGAGCGGATGCCTCCCACGCACACATAATGCTGGCGCGCGTGCAAACGAATCTGATAATCCTTGTGCTCGGTGGCTGCGCGCAGGCCCGCATAAGTGGCTGTCACCTCCTCCTGCATCAGGTCGGGGAGGATGGCCCGGCCCTTTTCCAGCAGCGCAGCCAGGCCCGCCTCGCTGGTGGCGGTATTGCCCTTATCATCCAGATCTTCTGCGGTGGGGCCCAGCAAAATGTTGCCATAAACCGTGGGACTGATGAGCACTCCCTTGGTGATGGCCGTGGGCACAGGCAAAATGATGTGATTGATGAGGGAGCGGGCGAATTTATCGTAAACAATCAATTCGCCACGCCGGGGCGTGACTGTAAAATCATTGTGCCCCAACATGTGGTCAATCTCATCGGAATAAAGCCCGGCCGCGTTGATGAGATAGCGCGTGCGCACCTGCTTGCCCTCCGGCCCCTGCACCTCGGTCACATCCCCATCCTGCACAATGGCTTGCACCGGAAAATCGAGCATGAGCGCCACGCCATTGAGCACCGCGTGGGTGGCAAAGGCAATGGGCAGCGTAAAAGGACAGATGAGCGATTCTCCCGGCACAAACAGGCCGCCGCGGGCGCCCCTGTTCAGCCGAGGCTCCAGCTCATACACCTCATCTGCGCTGATGATGCGCACATCGGTGACGCCATTGGCATGGGCCCGAGCACGCAAGCCTGGCAGCGCCTGCTCCTGATCCTCGGTCCAGGCCACCAGCAAGCCCCCCAACGGCTCTGTGGGGATGCCCGCCTCGGGCACGAAAGTTTGCATCAATTCATAGGAGCGCCGCAGCAATCGGGCCTCCAGCGTGCCCGTTTTGGCATCGAAGCCGGTGTGCCAAATCGCGGTATTGGCCTTGGTAGTGCCCATTCCCACATCCGACTTGGCTTCGACCAGCGCGATATCCAGATGATAACGGGCAAGTTCCCGGGCGATGGCTGTACCAACAGCCCCCGCACCGATGATGGTTACGTCATAGATTTTTTGCATCGATGAATTTTCCTTATCTACGCCATTAGGCGAGATGCCCGGCAGCGGCTGGAGATCAAATAAATCTCGGGCCGCCACCAGATGTTTTTACAATTGATGGTAAGTAGCACGGGCCTTCATCTGAAAGCTTAGACATTACCGAATAAGAGAACAAAAGCCCTGTAAACGGCCAAAAATGTCATCACACAGGCACAGAACTCCCGGAAAAGAAAGCATCAGGCATTTTCTCCATGTACGCTGTGTTTCAGTGGTGAAAAACTATTTCCACCAAAGTCTCTTGGCTGCAAACCCCAAAAAGGACGCTTGCAGGCCTGATGCCCTATCAAAGCATCAGATTATCCAGTGCTTGCTGCCAGAGCTGGCCCGACCCGGCCAGCGACGTTTCGCTGCCCATGCTGCGGGCAGTAAAGATGATGCGATCGCCGCGATAAATATCCAGAGCAAACTCAAAAGGAATATCATCGGCGGTGACAGTACGCCGGGTGATTTTGAGAACGGGCAAATCAACGGCCACGCCCATAATCTCGGCCCATTCGGCATCCAACAACGAAATTTCCATTTCCTGCACCGAACGCCCCGGTTCCACGCCAAAATACTTCTTCAACATGCCATAAATCGAATCCCGCAAATTAAAATCCAACAGGTCGGGGAAGCGCTTGGCCGGAAAGTAAGAATTCTCCACGGCAATGGGCTCATCATTGGCTGTGCGCAAGCGCACGATGTGATAAACCTCATCCTGTTCATCCAAAGCCAGCGCAGCAACAATTTTGGCATCCAGCTCACTGGCCGAGAGTTTGTGCGCGGTAATGATTTTTGCGCCCGGCTTCACGCCTGCCTTGCGCAATTGCTGATGCAGCCCTCCTGCCGAGCTTAAATCAAATCGGAATTTGGGATGCGCCACATAGGCCCGGGCCCGATTGCGGCGCACAATCAGCCCCCGTTGAATGAGGATATTGATGGCTGCGCGGGCAGTCATGCGTGAAATGCCCAGCCTTTCGGCCAGCTCCCGCTCCGATGAAATGCGCGAATCTGCGGGAAGTTGGCCCGCCTCAATCTCTTCGGCGATTTGCTCAGCAACTTGGCGATAGATGGGGAGTGTCGAGGTCGTTGCGCCAGCCATTGCAAGAAAACTCCTTGTTCAGGTAAGATTTTCAAAGGGGTGCAGGACTGCCGTTGAGGGAATCCGCACGGTGTGAGTGATGAGATGGTTTTGCTTTGTCCAGTAATGCAGTTGATATGCAGGGTCATCAAGCAAAAAGGCCGAAGGTTGCGTCAGCGTTAAATCCAGTGCCAGCCTCATGCCGGGGCTGGGTGCGGTGCCAACAACCATGCCATGCCAGGTGGTGGTGGCGGGCAGATGGATGTGCCCGGCCAGGATGTGACGAACCGTGCCATGTCTGAGCAGAACCTCGGCCAGCAGCTCAGCCCCTTCGAAGCCATCTTCATCCGTTTCCAGCACGCCAAAAGAGACAGGAGGATGGTGCATGAACAGGATGACCGGCTCGGGCCCAATGGCCTGCAAGTGAGCATCCAGCCAGTTAGCTTGCTGCGGGCTGATAAAACCGCCCGGATGCTGGGGCCAAGTGCTATCCAAGCCAATGATTTTTATATCATAGCCAGAGATGACATAATTGACAAACCGGGCCGATGAAACGGGGCATGCTCCTGGCTCAAAAGCATTCAGCAAGGTTTCGGGATTGTCGTGATTACCTGGCACAATGTAAAAAGGAAAGCGTAGCTTGCGCAGAATGCGGGCAGCTCGCTCAGCCTCCTCGGCCCGGCCATCATTGGTAATATCGCCGGTGATGAGTACCACATCGGGCGGGGGTTGCAAAGCATTGATGTGCTGCACACACCTGGCCAAATTTTCGGCCATCGGTGCAAGACCAAAGGTTTTAGCCTGTCCTCCGGCCAGATGTGTGTCACTAATTTGAGCAATAAGCATGGTGATAAGATGCCACAATCGCAGCATATCGAGAAGAAGGAACAAGCCGAAACATCGAACCTCAGGCTGCCTTCTCCTCCTTCTGAAAGGAAAAAGCAAAGATGCCCAGCACACCTGTAACAATCATCAACAGCACGCTCACTGCATTAATCTCGGGCGAAATGCCAAAGCGCAGCCGCGAGTACAAAATGATAGGCACAGTGGGATCAGAGCCAATCAGAAAGTAGGTGGTATTGAAATTCTGGAACGAAAAAAGGAAGGCGATAATCGCCGCGCCCACTACCGCAGGGGTCAGAAAACGCAGGGTGATGTTGATAATGGCCTGGGCCTGCGTTGCGCCCAAATCCAAAGCTGCCTCTTCTAACGAAGGGTCAAAACGCTTGAGTCGGGCGGTGATGACCAGCGTTGTGGTGGTCGCCACAAAACTAACTTGTCCCAAAACCACTAGCCAGAAGCCGGGTCGCAAAAATGTGCCTGCGCCCGCCCCCAAAGCTGAATCCAGAGTGTTGGCAATGCCATGCGTAAAAGCCAGAATAGAAGTACCCAGAACAACACCGGGAACCACCAACGGCCCCAACATCAACATATAAAAGAAATTCTTGCCAACGAATTTCTCACGTACGAAGAGAAAGGCATTGTTCACGCCCAACAGCACCGAAATAACAGTCACAGCGGCCGCCACCTTCAGGCTGGAAACGATGGAAGCCACCATGCGGGCGTCATCAAAGAGCCCCACCCGCTCTGGATTGCTGGATTTGAACCAATCCAGCGTAAAACCGTGCCAGGGGAACGAGGCAGAAGGATTGTTATTGAACGCTAAAATGGTAACGATAATGAGCGGGCCAATGGTAAAGAGCAAAATCAAAATAACATAGCCGTAAAACAGCACTTGTGCCAACGAAAATGGTTTGTTGGATGAAGAATACATTACATCGCCTCCGTCATATCTTGCCCGGTAATTTTGAGGATAATCCACACAAACAGCACCGAGAAGGTGAGTAGAATCACCCCAAAGGCCGAGCCCTGGTTCTGATTGAAGCGAACGATGAACTGATTGTAGATGCTTTCGGTGAACCACATGCTATTTTTGCCGCCCAGCAGGGTAACGGTTACATAATTACCCAAATTGAGCATGAACACCATGATGCTGCCCACCATGATGCCCGGGCCTGCATGAGGAATGATAATTTCTCGCATGGTAGACCAGAAATTACCGCCCAAATCATACGAAGCCTCAATAAGCTTGTCATCCAGCGTGTCCAGCGAATTCATAATGGGAATGGTCATAAACAAAATCGAGGTGTAAACCAACCCCACTACAATGGTGGAATTATGATAAAGAAACTCGATGTTATGATCGGTGATGCCCAACGATTGCAGCAGGTAGCTAATGACCCCGGTCTCCCGAAAGAGAACCATCCAGGTAAAAGCCTGAATCAGCTCCGAAATCCAATAGGGCAACACAATGGCCATAAGCACAATGGCCTTCATCTTGGAACCCAGCACTTTGGTAATGATAAAAGCGGTGGGAAAAGAGAGCGCCAGCGTGAGCAATGTTGTAAAAATCGAGAAAATCGCAGTATGGATGAAAACTTTGGTGTACAGCGATTTATTGAAGAAGGCCGCGTAATTGGCAAGCGTAAACGCGCCCGAGCGGCGATCCATAAAGGAAAGCATAAAAAGCTTGACATGTGGAAAAACAAACAGCAGGCCAATCCACAACAGCATGGGGATCAAAAAGAACATCAGTCTTTGTGATCGTTTAATGCGCGCCAACATTATTACGCCTCCTTTTTATCTTTTGAGGGAGCAACATGGCGAAACGCGTTGGCGGCCTCACTGCTCCAGGATAACGTGACAACATCGCCGACCTCGACTTTGGGCGATTGTTCGGTGTGCTGAAGCTTGACATTGATGGAGAGCGGTGTGGTGCTTTCCAGCAGTTGCACGATGACAAGCGAGTGTGCGCCATCAAAGTTGATTTCGTTGATTTTGCCTAAAATGCCTCCTGCCTGTTTGCCCGGGCGCAGCAAAATCATTTCCGGGCGGATGAAGAGGTCGATATGATCGCCGACGGCCAGTTTTTCGCCAACGCGCCCCTGCATGGGGATGCCGCCAAAATCGACTTCGCAGGTATCATCGGCCAGCAGTTGGTTCACACGCCCACCCACCAATTTGTTGTTCTCACCAACAAACGAGGCGACAAAGTGGGTGGCAGGACGGCGGTAGAGTTCATCGGGGGGCGCAATTTGCTCGATGTTGCCAAAATTGATAACTGCAATGGTATCGGACATGGCCAGCGCAATGGTTTGATCGTGGGTGATGTACATGAATGTGGTTCCCATGCGTGCTTGCAGGCGCTTGAGTTCCAGTTTCATATCCTGGCGCAATTTCAAATCCAGTGCGCCCAAAGGCTCATCCAGCAGCAAAACAGTGGGGTCCAGTACCAAACTGCGAGCCAGGGCCACACGCTGCTGCTGTCCGCCCGAAAGCTGGTTGATTTTTCGCTTGCCCAGCCCTTTCAAGTCAACACGATTCAGCGCCTCATTGGCCAGCTTGACCATTTCGCTCTTGCTCATGCCACCACGCCGACGCAGACCAAAGGTCACATTATCCAAAACATTCATCATAGGAAACAACGCCAGCCGCTGAAAAACCATGTTGCATTGGCGTTTGTTGGCAGGCACATCATTCACACGCTGACCGCCAATAAAAATATCACCGGAGGTGGGGGTTTCAAAACCGGCAATCATGCGTAAAACAGTGGTCTTGCCGCTGGCCGAAGGCCCCAAAACCGAAAAGAAACTGCCTTTGGGTACTTCAAAGTTCACATCTTTCACCGCCGTAAAATTTCCAAACTTTTTGGTAAGATTAACGACGGATACATCTATTTGCTGTGTCATCTGTGCCTCCGCTCTTGCGTAAAAGTTACCCCCATGCAAGTCGGGCCTGCATGGGGGCGTGTGAAAATGTAAAACAGTGTTATTGCGCTGCCTTCAGTTGTTCCTCCACGTCGGCCTGAATATCGGTGGCATAGGAGGGTAGAGGGAAGTACCAGTTGATGGCGGCCAGTTTCTCGGGCGGCAGGCTCTCGGCCACAAGTTTGGCAATCTCAGGCGAAGCCAGGGCTGCCGAACCTTCAGAGGCGGTCTGATAGCCGGTGTCGCTGACAATCACAGAAGCATTTTGGGGATCCATGATGAAGTTAATCCATTCGTAGGCTTCGTCGACATTCTCGGCGCCCGCGGAGATGGCAAAGGTATCAAACCAGCCCACAGCGCCCTCTTTTGGCACGACATACTTGAATTTGGGATCATCTTTGCTCATGGTCCAGGCAGCAGCATCCCAACTGGAAGCCAACCAAATTTCTTCTTTAGCCATAAGCTCTTCCATCTGCTGACGAGAATCCCAGTAGGTGCGCACAATGGGCTTGCACTCGATGAGTTTTTCCAAAACTTTGTCCATCACAGCTTTGTATTCAGCTTCATCTTTCACCGCTTCGGCGGGATCAAGCCCCAGGGCATAAGCGAACATGTACAAAGTATCGTACTTGGCCCGGTAGCTTACACGGCCTTCATATTTGGGATCACACAAATCAAGATAGCTTGCACCGGCGTCAGGCGCTTTTTCGGTGTTGACAATCATGGCCGTGGTTCCCCAAACAAAGGGCAATGCGTAGGATTCCCCTTCAAATTTGGAATTTTCCAGGATTGATTTCAGATGGGCGGGAGTAAACTGCTCTTGATTGACCTTGGAGAGATCAATCGGCTTGTAGATGCCAAATTCCTTCTGCGAATTGCTGACATAATTCAGCGTGGGAGAAACCAGATCGTAACCGACGCCATGAGTGGCAGCCATTTTGGCGATAAGCTCATTGTTGTCGCCAATGTAGCTGATTTCCACTTTAATGCCGGTCTCCTGGGTGAATTTATCAACCAATGACTCGGGGGCATAGCCTTCCCAAGTTAACATTTTTAGAACTCGGTCAGCTTTAGCCGGGGCCTCGGTGGGAGGGGCGGCTTCTTCTTGAGATTTGGCAGGTTTTGCAGGAGCGGCCTCTTTGGTCGCAGGCGCACTGCCACCACATGCAGTCAACAGCAGGCCCATAATCAGAACCAGCATGATGACAATCGAAATTCTACCTTTCATTTGTTCCTCCTTTGGGGATGGATGAGAGTGTAACGCTACAGAAACAGCTTCATTGGTGTTGGGAACGTCGAACAAATTACTTCGCCGCAGGCTTTGGCTAGCCGAGTGAGTATTCGGTTGTTTGTTTCTTCTCCTTTTGTGTGACACAGCGAGAGTTGACAAAAGCATCTGGATTTTGTTGACAACAAAACATAAAAACCAACAAATACCCAATTTTAGCTTTATCATTGAAAGCAAAAGTAACTATACCACAAGAATCTGGTGTATACCAAATTCAGATAGCATAAACAAAAGGCTCATCCTTGCGCCCGCCTGCTGCCACAACCTGTTTTGGATGATGCCAGTTTTCCAGGAAAGCCAACTTTCATCTACCCGAAATTCGTGCTATCCTTTCAGATTATGAATACACAATCTCCAAACTTCAATCTGGCAGATATTACTGCCCTGGCCCGCGCCGCGGGTGAAATTGCTCTGGACTATTTCCGTCATACCACTGTCACCCTCAAAGCTGATCAAACGCCCGTTACCGAGGCTGATAAAGCTGTCGAACGCTTTCTTACCGCAAAACTGCGTCAAGCCTATCCCGATTTTGGTATTTTGGGCGAAGAGGGTGCTGATCACAATGAAAACGCGCCCTTCCGCTGGGTCATCGACCCCATCGACGGAACCAACGCCTTTGCCGCGGGCCTACCGGTGTGGGGCATCAGCATTGGCCTCATGCAAGGCAGCAAACCGTTGGCTGGCGTCTTTTATCTACCGGCCATGCAGGATTGCTTTACGGTGGACATCGAAGGCCCGGCCCGGCTCAATGGCCGTCCCATCCACGTCATCGAGGCCCATCAAAAAATCACCTCCGAAAGCATCATTCTGGGCTCGGCTGATGCACACTTGCGCTGGGATATTCGATTTCCGGGCAAGGTGCGGGCCTTTGGCTCATGCGCCGCGCATTTTTGCTATGTGGCCGCGGGCAGCGCTCTGGCCGGACTCAACACCTTCACCGCCATCTGGGACATTGCCGCGGCCTTGCCCATTTTGGAACGGGCAGGTGGCACAGCAGAATTACTCAGCGGCAAACCGTTGCCTCTGCAAGATGCCGCCCGAGGCCATAAAATTCCAGAGCCCGTTTTTTACGGCTCGCCCTTCTATCTCAACGCCATTCGGGCACAATTACACAACAAGCCCAAGTATTAGCCTTCATGCGCATTCTTCAGCTCACCCCGCAATTCCCCTGGCCCACTTATCAGGGAACCACGCTGCGCAACTTCAACATCCTCAAACAACTGGCCCAACGCCACGAACTGCATCTTTTCAGCATTCTGGATGCGGGAGATGAGCCCAACGCGGGGCCCGTGCCTGAGCTTTGCGCCAGCATCAGCACCGCGCCCGCGCCCGCGCGCAGCACCGGCCAGCGCCTGCGCGACCTGATGACCACCGCCAGCCCCGACATGGCTCGGCGCCTGTGGTCACGCCAGGCCGCGGCCACATTGCGGGATGTAGCCCAATCGCTGCGCCCCGACATCCTGCTCATCGAAGGCATCGAGATGGCCCCTTACTTCTTTCATCTGCGGGCCGCGGGCCTGGATGCCAAAAAGAGCATCTACGACGCGCACAACGCCGAAACCCTGCTGCAACAACGCGCGGCTCGGGCCGATATCCAACGGCCCAAACGCTGGCCCGCGGCACTTTACTCCGGCATCCAAACGCAAAAACTGCGCCGCTACGAACAAAATCTAACCCGCAGCGTTACAGGCATTGCCGCGGTCAGCCAGCCCGATGCCACCTTCTTACGCAATCTGGCCCCGCAAACCCCCATCGAAATCGTTACCAACGGCGTCGATTTGGCCCTTTACCACCCGCATGAGCCCTTTGCCCCCATCTTCGACCGCCCGGGACCGCATCTGGTGTTTACCGGCAAAATGGATTTTAGGCCCAATGTTGATGCCGCACTGTGGTTTGCCAACCAGGTCATGCCCCATCTGCGAACCGCGGGCATCGACGCGCACTTCTGGATTGTGGGACGCAATCCGCATCCCCGGCTCAAAACGCTGCTCAGGCGCAACGATGTAAGCATCACCGGACAAGTTCCCGATGTGCGCCCGTACATCGTGCAGGCCGATGTTTATGTCGTGCCGCTACTGGCAGGCGGAGGCACACGCTTCAAAATTCTCGAGGCGCTGGCACTGGCCAAAGCAGTCACTTCTACCCACCTGGGCGCGGATGGCATTCCGGTGCAGCACGACCAGCATCTTACCCTGGCCGATGCGCCCGATGCCTTTGCCCAACAAGTGGCCCGACTCCTGCAAGACACCCAACTGGCCATCCGCCTGGGCCAAAATGGCCGGGACTTCATACAACAACATTTTAGCTGGGATGCCATCGTGCCCCGGCTGGAACGCCTGTTTTGAGCGTGGGGAAAGAGGAGCTGTCACACACCCACGTCTGCGCGCATCATGCGCGGACGCACGCCACCACCTAAAAACCAGCTAAACGCATCTCCGCGGCATCGATGGCTTCGGGCGTGCCTAGCACCGTTACCCGATCGCCCAGCTTCAGACGGGTATAGCCATGCGTTACCAAAATATCGCCATGACGACGGATGGAAAGAATCAAAACATCGCCCACCAGATGCAGCTCGCGGATAGCAACCCCATCCAGCTTGCGATCGGTCACCTTCAACTCCACCACATCCTTCCCCTCCGACTCACCCAAAAACAGCGATGTCGAAGCGGGCGAACGCACAAACTCTTCCAATAAATTGATGGTAGCAGTGGTTTGTTCCACCACCGAAACACCCAGCGCCCGAAAACGATTGATCTGTGCAGGATCGCGCACAAAAGCCACAATTTTATCTGCGCCGATGTACTCATAGGCCAGCTCGCAGGCCCGATAATTTTGCTCATCCGTGGGCAGCATGGCCACAACAGTATCAACGCCCTTCACTTCATCGCTGGTCAGCGCATTCGGGCCCAACGCATCGACCACACGCACCAGGATGCCATTTTCTGCTCGGGCCCGGGCCGCAAACTTCTTGCTAAGACAAATAATTTGCACCTGCCAGCCGTGGCGGGTTAACCGCTTCTCCAGATTCAAAGCGCGTTGTCCCATGCCCAAGATCAACACCTGGCGCGAATCATCCAGGCCCGCACCTTCGGCCCGGCCATGCGCCTCACCCACCCGCTTGATGGCCCACTTGAACGCGGGCGGGCCCACAATCTGATTCAGTACAATGACAGCAATGGCCAACGAGGCAAAATCAGCACCCCAGACCGGAAACTCATCAGCCACCTCTTGCGCCAACCCCACCCCCACCCCCGCCTGGGTGATAAAAGTTAGCCACAACAAACGATTGTGGTGCATGGGGTCTCGGGCCAACACACCACCGCCAAAGCTGCCAATCATAATCCCCAGCAAACGGATTGCAAACAGCGCCAGAATAATCAGCCAGGTTTGTCCCAGCACTCCCAGATTGATGTTGACCCCCACCAAAATAAAAAAGAGGATGAAAATCACCGGAGAAATCTCTTCGACAATGTTGCTGAACTCGGTGCTATGAGGCGTGTAATTGGCAACAACAAAACCAGCAACCAAAGCCACCAACAGGGGTTCGGCAAATAATTCGATAGAAATGCCACTAAGATGCACCCCGCGCAGCAGCTCAGAAAGGGAAAAAATGCCGTAGCCCAGGGCCAAAATGGCCACAGCCTTGGTGCGCAAGCCAAAACGAGTAGCCAGGATGCCACGCAGTATTTGAGCCACCACCACGCCCGCCAACGCATCCAGAGCAATTTCAGCCAGCAAAAAGACCAAAACTGGCAAATCAAAACTGCTCCCCTCGATGAGAACATCCGCCACCGAAACTGCCACGGCAAAAAGCAAAATAACCAGGCTGTCCATGAGAACGGTCGCGCCGAAAATGCGCCGGGTAAAGGGGCCTCGGGCCCGTAATTCACGAATGATAGCATAAGCCGAGGCGGGAGAACGGGCCACCATAATCACAGCGCCAATCAACGCCACCGCCAACACCTCGGCCCTGGTCATGCCCTGCATAAAAGGAATCGCATCGGCCAGCAGCACATAGCCCACCGTCACCAGCGAGAACACCGCCACCACCAACCCGCCGATGATGAACAAAATGCTGCGCCAGGTTCCCCGCAATTGTTCTAAATGCAGCTCGCTACCCGCGGCAAAAGCAATGAACGAAAGCGCCATGGCATTGATAAAATCCAACGATGCAGCGGTTTCGTGATTGAACAGCCCCAAAACATAGGGCCCGGTGAGTACACCAACGAACAAAAAACCGCTAATCAACGGTAATCCAACGCGACGAAACCACTGCCCAATATCCTTGGCCGCCAACGCAACGAGAACAAAAATGATGACTGGAGTGATTAGTTGCATAAACCAAGTTTAACCGATTCTCTCCCGCAGGACAAACCTTGAACTGATGGGGAGAGCGTTTCAGTTTGGGGACGCTTTTATTTTTTGGCCGGGCGGATGACGAATCCGACCTGGGGAGCCCCGCTTCGGAGCCGGATTCGCAATCCGGCGGGTTTTACAATGCCCGCCCCAATTTGGGAATGCCCCCCTCTCTGGGACACTTGAAAATCACAGGCTTTTATTTTATATTGGAACTATCACTAAGCAGATGCGCCTGCGTATCTCGCACAACGGCACAAAGAAAGAAAAAAGGTTACGACTAAGGTAGTCCGGCTAGAAACCACGAAGACACGAAGCCACAAAGGCACGAAGAAAAGAAAAAGCTTTGAAATGCTTGGTGTTCTTAGTGTCTTTGCGCCTTTGTGGTGATTGAAGTCGGGTACGTTAGTCGTTACGCAACAACAGTTACTTGCACAACCCCATTCATCTAAACCATTCCCGGAGCATGTCCATGCAAAAAATCGCTGCCCTTCTCTTTGTATTTCTGGTCATGCTGGGCCTGGGCTACGCGGTCAGCGCCAAGCCCGCGGTGCAGCACACTCACGGCGCACAGGCAGATAACAGCAACTACATCACCTTTACCCGCGATAACAACCACGTCTACCGCATCGAGGCCCGCCCCAATGCCACGCCTCAGGATGTCAGCGCGGCGCTGGATGCCCTCTCGGCGGGCAGTGACGATGTTTTGCTCAACAGCTCACCCAACGGCCAGTGGCTGGTGCTGGAAACAGATCGCTTTGGCTGCGCTGGCTGGCCCTGCTTGGCCGTAGTCAAGGCTGATTTCTCTGCGGGTGCAGCCGTCAGCATCGACGGAAACGCAGTGCACCCCGAAGGCAGCATCAGCGCTGTCTCCAATGATGGCAACCTGGTAATCTACGCCACCCAGGATGGCCCCCACGCCACCGATTTATACGCCAGCGTGCGCAGCGCAGGGGTGTGGGGCACACCAACGTTGCTCACCGGTTCTTCCAGTTATCAGTGGCACAGCATGCCCGCGCTGGCCGCAGATGCCAGCAAGGTGGTTTTTGATTGTGACAACAGTCAGAACGATGTCGGTGAGGCTATTTGCCAGGTGAACACCGATGGCACCGGATTCAGCGTGCTTTTTACGCCCAGCCAGGGCCCGGGCCCACGTTACAATCCCCTGCACAGCCCCGACTACGCCCCCGATGGCAGCATTGTTTTTGAAGGAGATTGGGATGGCGAAACAATCTGGCGCCTGCCCGCTGGAGCAACCACCCCGGTCAAAGTGGGCAACTACCACAACGACAACTCACCCTGCGTTCTGCCCGATGGCAGCATTGCCAGTTTGTGGATGGATCGCCCGGGCGGGACATCGGTGCATGAGATCAAAATTATGCGCGCCGACGGCAGCAGCTACTTCATGGCACTCACAGGCATCGATGTGCATGATGTTGGCCTGGGCTGCGGCGGCACAGCCACCGAGTTGCTCTATCTGCCAGTCATCATCACCCGCGAAGGGAACACTACAGCCCGTCTGAGCTGGCCCGCCGACAGCCAATATGCCAGCTACACCATCTGGCGCAGCACCTCGCCCTACTTTACGCCCACGCCGCCCGCTCGGGCCACAGTACTGCCTCCGGCCACTTATTTCGATGACACGGACGCTGTGGGCAATGCCGCTCAAAATTACTTTTACGTGGTGGATGGGCATCTCAGCAGTGGCGGCAGCCTTCCCTCCAGCCATCTGGGCGAATTTGATTTTGCGCTAATTCCGGGGGAATGACTCCCCATCTCCCCGTCACAAAATCGGCCCCAACCGACACGTTATACCAGGAGACTTCCTAATGAAACGCACATTTTGGTTTGCACTTTTGGGCCTGTTGCTTCTGACTGTGCTCACAAACCCAGCCATGGCACAATCGGGCCCAGATGATTCCCCTCCCTTCTCAGCTTATTTTCCCATGGTCTACCAAAATGCCTATCTCTGTACAGCCATTCCCACCATGATAAGCCCCGCCCCTGACGCCTCTCTGAACACCATCGCCCCTACCTTCCAGTGGCGCGCGGATGAAGATGAAACTATCAGAAATGTCCATTTCTACCTGGCGGAATCACCCGATTTCACCTCTCTAACCTATTCCACCACACAAGCTTACCATCCCGGCGAAACCGAATTTCGGATTACGAGTAATTTGGTTCCCAATGCCATGTATCATTGGCGAATTCGCGTTCAATGTAAAAATGGCGACTATGGGCCCGCTACCTCTCCGTGGGCCTTTACCGCCGGCGCAAATGGCGACCTACCAGCCATGCCAACACATCTGCAGCCAGCCAATGGCTCAACGACATCACACACAACAGTCAGCATGCGCTGGTCAGCAGTACCCGATGCCACGCAATACCTGCTGCATGTCAAAAATATCAATTCCAGAGGCAGCATCTATCGTTGGGTAACGGGTACATCTATAGAACTCAACCTTGCGGCAGGTGCCACCTATGAATGGTGGATCAATGCGGTCAACGACTATGGTATCGGGCCCACAACTGAAAAATGGCGCTTTTCGACACCCTCTAACGCCACCACACGGCCCATCCCATAGCCTACATTGCGCCTCTGTGCCGTACAGCAATATCGGGTAAAATCTGTTATCCTAAGTCATTGATGCCGTAAAGCAGAGGAAGGTGGCTGAAACGAATCAACAGTCACCTTCCTCTTTTCCTCTATCGTCGACTACAGATTCTCTGCCAACTTTGTAACCGACTCAAAAATCATACACTAACCCTATGTCAAATTTTCCCCGCCGTTATCTTCTGCCCATTCTCCTGCTGACGGCACTGCTGCTAAACGCTTGCAACACATCTGCCTCTGCGCACACGCCTGAGCGCATCATGCCTGCCAGCGCCCGCGCCCCCCGCACCTCGGCATCCCCGGCTCATCCCTTCCCGCAGCACCGCAGCTACGCTCCCCACAGCATCCGTCCCAACCACCGCACGCAAGCCCAGTTGGATGACGATGTACGTGCTGCTTATCAGCGCTGGAAAGCTTACTACCTGCTGACTGAGCCGGGCCAAACACCCGCGGGCGGGCCCATTTATCGCGTCTCGCATGGGCTGAACGATTCAGGCAGAACGGTTTCCGAAGGGCAGGGCTACGGCATGATCATTGTCGCCCTCATGGCTGGCTACGACGCCGATGCTCAACAGATTTTCGATGGTCTGTGGTACTTCGCGCGCCAGCATCCCAGCGACATCGACGCTCGGCTGATGGGCTGGCAAGTGCCTGCAGACCCACAAAGTGGCAACGACAGCGCGTTTGATGGTGATGCCGACATGGCCTATGCCTTGCTGCTGGCAGATGCGCAATGGGGCAGCGCGGGCGCCGTGGCCTATGCCACAGAGGCCCAAACGCTCATCACCGCCATCTACCAATCCACCATCGGGCCCGATAGCCATCTGCCCGAGCTAGGCGACTGGGTACAAGCTGACGACGTGCAACATGGGCAATACTCGCCTCGCAGTTCCGATTTCATGCCAGCGCATTTTCGGGCCTTTGGTCGGGCCAGTGGTCAGTTTCAGGCCTGGAACGAGGTGCTGGACGCCACGCAGGAAATCATCAACAACATGCAAACCGATTACAGCCCGGCCACGGGCCTGCTGCCCGACTTCATCGTCCCCATCTCTGCCACCGACCACTGGCCCGAGCCCGCGCCGCCCAACCATCTCGAAGGCCCCCACGATGGCGATTTTGACTACAACGCGGGCCGCGTGCCCTGGCGTATCGCCACCGATGCCCTCATCAATGGTGACCCTACCTCGTTGGCACAGGTGCAGAAAATTGCCAACTGGGTGGTAAGCGCCACTCAGGGCCATCCCACCCAAATCCAGGCCGGTTACCATTTGGATGGCACACCTCTGCCCGCAAGCAACTACTTTTCGACCTTCTTTGCAGCCCCCATGGCTGTGGCAACCATGACCACCCCCGCACATCAGGCATTTCTGAACGATGCCTACGATGCCGTAGTCAACCAGCATCAAGACTATTACGAAGACACAGTTACGCTGCTTTCTCTTTTGCTGATGACTGGCAACTACTGGGACCCCACCCTGCCCGACTACCCCACCAACAACTATCCCCGGCTGGGCATGTGGTGGCCCAACCCCTGGGAGCAACCCCTCACCGACATCGCCCGCTACGACTGGGTCATCCTTTCTGATTACGAAAAAGAATTCGTGACCCCGCTCAAAACCATCAACCCACAGCTCACCCTGCTGAATGCCACCAACGCCTGCGAACTGAGCTGGAACGCCGATGAGGAGACAGCCAGCATCCCGGCCCAGTGGTTTTTGACCCAGGTAGGAACCACCCTGACCCAGGCAGTGGATACCACCAGCACTACGCTGCACATCGCCGAAACCCGTGTCGATAGCGGTGAAGAAAATCTTGCGCTCTTCGAGGTGGGCGACACGGCACTCATCGATGGCGAAAGTGTACGCATTACCGCGGTGAATGAAAGCGCCAAAACACTTACCGTGGAGCGGGGCTTTGTGCGCCCCGCGTCTGCGCATGATGCGGGCACGCGCATCGCCGCGCACATCACTTTTTGGCCCGAATCCTGGGTGCTTAACCTTAGCGAGATGGCACCACGGGCACAAATTGGGGGCACAGGACCCGACAACTGGGCCAGCTACAACGCTCAGGCAGGCGCGGCTCTGTTGACGGGCGTCGACTGGGACGGCCTGCTCATCGACCGTGCCGACCCCGACCAAAGCTGGCTGGTGGATGGCGGCTATGCCCGCAGCATCGACCCCAATCAATCGAACACCCTGCCTGCCAGCTACAGTGCGTTCGATGCCTCGTGGAACCAGGGCTTACGGCGCTACATGACCGAACTGCGGGCCCTCATTGGCGATACCATCCTCTTTGCCAATCTGGCCATGCCTAACTACGCTTTGCTCAATGGCAACAACTACGAAGGCTATCCCAACGAGACCTATCCCTGGCACCAACTGGTGTTCGGGCCCCGCCAAAATGGCAGCTACTTCGATTGGATGCAGCAAGGACAAAAGCCCAATCTCAGCATGATCGAAACCTATGAAATTGATGGCTACCACGAGAACAACCCCTGCGACGACACCAATTTTAGCCCCAATTATCAAAAAATGCGCTATGGCCTGACCACCAACCTGCTCAACAATGGCTACTTCGCTTATGAAATTGGCACCAATGGGCATGGCAGTTTGTGTCTGCTGTGGTTCGATGAATATGACAACGCGGGGCAAGGTCGCGGCTATCTGGGACAGCCGTTGGGGCCCGCTTACCACGCGGCCAACATCCAGCTTGGCCCGAACTTGCTGGCAAGCGCTCAGTTCGAAACACAAGATGACCTGGACAATTGGGATTTGTGGGCCGATGACGGCTACGCCGCCAGTCTCAGCCTAGAAAGCAACGATACAGCCCAGGGCAACGCCGCAGCCCGCATCACCATCACCCAAGCCGCTGGAACCGATTGGCGCATCGCGTTCAGTTTCGAGCCGGTCAGTCTCAGTCAGGGGCAAGATTACACCATTAGTTTTTGGGCCCGGGCCGATGCTCCGCGGGCGCTAAGCGTATGGGCGCAAAAAAATGCCGCCCCCTGGGACAACTATCTGACTTTGGATGACCCCTTCCAGCTCAGCAGCCAATGGCAACATTTCGAGATTCCGCTCAATGCTCAGGGCAGCGACACGCAGGCCGGTTTCTACTTTGGCCTGGGGCAAACCACTGGCACAGTCTGGCTGGATGATGTGCAACTGCGAGCAGGCAACACCGATGTGTGGCGACGAGATTTTGAGGGAGGCGTGGCGTTGATCAATGCCACCCACAGCGCCCAAACCATCGATTTGGGAGGAGAATACCGCAAAATCTCGGGCCAACAAGTGCCATCCATCAACGATGGCAGTGTTGTGACCCAAGTCACACTTCCCGCGCACGACGGCATCATCCTGCTGCGCCCTGCCGAAGCCAGCCTATACCTGCCCCTCATCACCATCAGCCCCAGCGGCGATGACGCGATTCAACTAAGCTGGACACATGACCCTGCTTACACCCGTTACCAGGTGTGGCAGGGCAACGCACCCTACTTTGAGCCTGTGGGCACGCCACAAGTGGTCGAAACGCCCCCCTGGCAATTTATAGAGGATGACGCTCGCGGCAATCCCTGGCAGAATCGCTACTACCAAATTGTGGGCCTGCTCCCCAACGGACGCAGCCGCTCTAATCGTGTCGGCGAATTCGACTTTGCATTAAGTAAGTGATGCTATGAAAGTTGAAACGTA
>Ga0256914_1001874_pt1 | contig 18159 bp, 19 predicted proteins | sample HulkmetaG_FD_191571 | JGI IMG/M metagenome (GOLD analysis project Ga0256914, IMG submission 191571) | Hydrothermal chimney microbial communities from Main Endeavour vent field at the Juan de Fuca Ridge, Pacific Ocean - Hulk | ecosystem: Environmental > Aquatic > Marine > Hydrothermal vents ... | reverse complement strand
AGGTCGGGCTCGGAGACGATCTCCAGCAGGGGGGTGCCGGCGCGGTTGAGGTCGATGCCGGTGTAGCCGTGAAAATCCTCGTGCAGGGACTTGCCGGCGTCTTCCTCCAGGTGGGCGCGGGTGACGCCGATGCGCTTGCTCTCGCCGTTCTCCAGCAGGATCTCCACGTGGCCGCGGCCCACGATGGGCAACTCGTACTGGCTGATCTGGTAGCCCTTCGGCAGGTCGGGGTAGAAATAGTTCTTGCGCGCGAAGACCGAGCGGCGGGCGATCTCCGCCTCGATGGCGGTGCCGAAGAGCACCGCCTTGCGCACCGCCTGCTCGTTGAGCACCGGCAGCACGCCCGGAAAGCCCAGGTCCACCAGGCAGGCCTGGGTGTTGGGCTCGGCGCCGAACGCGGTGGAGGCGCCGGAGAAGATCTTGGAACGGGTGGTGAGCTGGACATGGATCTCCAGCCCGATGACGGTTTCCCACTGCATGGTCAGTACCCCTGCGGCCTCTGCAGATGCCAGTCGGTGACTTTCTGAAGCTGGTGCGCCGCGTTCAGCAACCGCGCCTCGTCGAAATAGTCGCCGATGAGCTGGAGCCCGGTGGGCAAACCGCGTACCTTGGGCGCCGGCATGGAGAGCGCCGGCAGGCCGGCCAGGTTGACGGCGATGGTGTAGATGTCCGACAGATACATGGCAACCGGATCATCGGCCTTTGCGCCGAGCTCGAACGCCACCTCGGGCGACGCCGGCCCCACCAGAAGGTCCACCTGTTCGAAAGCGCGGCGGAAGTCGTCCGCGATGATGCGGCGCACCTTTTGCGCCTTCAGGTAATAAGCGTCGTAATAACCCGCCGAGAGGGCATAGGTGCCGATGAGGATGCGCCGCTTCACCTCGGCGCCGAACCCTTCGGCGCGGCTGCGCTTGTAGAGATCTTCCAGGTCCTTCGGATCCTCGCAGCGGTGGCCGAAGCGCACGCCGTCGTAACGCGCCAGGTTGGAAGAGCACTCTGCCGGCGCCACCACGTAGTAGGCGGGAACCGAATACCGGCTGTGCGGGAGGGAGACCTCCACCACCTCGGCACCGAGCCGCTTCAACTCGTTCAGAGCGGTCTCCACGGCGGCGGCCACTTCCGCATCCAGCCCCTCATCGAAAAACTCTTCGACCAGACCCAATTTCAACCCCTCGAGGGGTCGGTCCAACGCGCCCGGGTAGTCGTCCACGGGACGCTCCACCGACGTGGAATCCTTGGGATCGAAACCGGCCATGGCGGCGAGCAGCCGGGCACAGTCCTCGGCGCTGCGGGCCATGGGGCCGGCCTGATCCAAGCTGGAGGCGAAGGCGATCATGCCCCAGCGGGAGACGCGACCGTAGGTGGGCTTGAGGCCGGTGACGCCGCACAGCGCCGCCGGCTGACGGATGGAGCCGCCAGTGTCGGTTCCCGTGGCCGCCGGCGTCAAGCGCGCCGCCACCGCCGCCGCCGAACCGCCGGAAGAGCCGCCGGGCACCCGCTCCGTGTCCCAGGGGTTCCTCACCGGACCGTAGTGGCTGGTTTCGTTGGACGACCCCATGGCGAACTCGTCCATGTTGGTCTTGCCCAGCATCACCATGCCGGCACCGGCCAGCTTCTCCACCACCGTGGCGTCGTAGGGAGAGACGAAGTTGTCCAGCATGAACGAGCCGCAACTGGTCTTCACCCCCTGAGTGCAGAAGATGTCCTTGTGCGCCAGGGGGATGCCGGTGAGGGGCCCCGCCTCGCCCTTGCGGATGCGCTCGTCGGCGGCCCGCGCCTGATCCCGGGCCGTCTCTTCGCAGACGGTGATGAAAGTGTTGAGCTCGCCGTCGTGAGCGCGGATCCGCGCCAGGAAGTGTTCGGTCAACTCCAGGCTGCTGAATTCGCCGGCGGCCAACCCCGCGGCCAGCTCGCGCAGGCTTCTCTCATGCAGGTCCTTGCTCATTCGATCACCTTGGGCACCAGATACAGGCCGTTCTCCACCAGCGGCGCCACCGCTTGATACGCTTCGCGGCGATTCTCCTCGGTCACTTCGTCCGGCCGCAGGCGTTGGTTCATGTCCAGGGGGTGGGCCATGGGAAGGATGTCGTCGGTATCCAGTTCGTCCATCTGTTCCACCAGACGGAGAATGCCGGCCAGCTCGTCGCGCAACGGCTCCAGCGCCTCGGGCTCCACCGCCAGGCGGGCCAGATGGGCGATCTTGGCCACCTCGTCGCGTCGCAGTGTCATCTCGCCCGTCTCCCGAATTCAGGAAAAGTCAGGCAAACTAGCACAATCCGACGTTCGGGTCACCCTCATCCCCGCCCCCGGGGAAATCCCCTCTTGCCCGGCAGGAACCGGGTTGATAGATTAGCGCTCTCGACCGCCGCGGGCCGCCCATCCGCGCCCCGGCCCCACCCGTTGACACCCAATTTCGCCTCCTGCTCGCCCCGGCGACGGATCGAACGGATTTTTCAATGCTTTTCAGACGTTTGCGTGGCCTATTCTCGAACGACCTGTCCATCGACCTGGGCACGGCCAATACCCTCATCTACGCCCGCGACCAGGGCATCGTGCTCAACGAACCCTCGGTGGTGGCCATCCGCGAGGACCGCGCCCGCGGCATGAAGGCGGTGGCCGCCGTGGGCGAGGACGCCAAGAAGATGCTCGGCCGCACCCCCGCCAACATCACCGCCATCCGGCCCATGAAGGACGGCGTCATCGCCGATTTCACGGTGACGGAGAAGATGCTCCAGTACTTCATCCACAAGGTGCACGAGAGCCGCCTCATCCGTCCCAGCCCGAGGGTGCTCATCTGCGTCCCTTGCGGCTCCACCCAGGTGGAGCGGCGCGCCATCAAGGAGTCGGCGGCAGGCGCCGGCGCGCGCGAGGTCTATCTCATCGAGGAGCCGATGGCAGCCGCCATCGGCGCCAACCTGCCGGTGGACGAGGCGCGCGGCTCCATGGTGCTGGACATCGGCGGCGGCACCTCCGAGGTGGCCATCCTCTCGCTCAACGGCATCGTCTATGCCAACTCGGTGCGTATCGGCGGCGACAAGTTCGACGAGGCGATCATCAACTACGTGCGTCGCAACTACGGAAGCCTCATCGGCGAGGCCACGGCCGAGCAGATCAAGCACGAGATCGCCACCGCCTGGCCGGAAAACGAGGTCAAGGAGATCGAGGTCAAGGGGCGCAACCTGGCCGAAGGCATTCCGCGCAGTTTCGTGCTCAACAGCAACGAGATCCTGGAAGCCATCCAGGAACCGCTCACCGGCATCGTGGATGCGGTGCGCAAGGCCCTGGAACAGACCCCGCCCGAACTGGGCGCCGACGTGGCCGAACGGGGCATCGTGCTCACCGGCGGCGGCGCGCTGCTCAAAGGATTGGACCGGCTGCTGGAAGAGGAGACGGGACTGCCGGTGGTCGTGGCCGAAGACCCCATGACCTGCGTGGCCCGCGGCGGTGGACGCGCCCTGGAACTGATGGATGAAAAGGCGGGAGACTTCTTCAGCGTGGAATGACCGGGCCACGCCCATGACCTGCCTCCGTCCTTTCCTTTCCGCTTGATCAGCAGGAGCCGGCCATCAAGCTCATCTTCGCAGAAGGACCATCCGCGGGGGCGCGTCTCATCGGCGCCATGATGCTCTCTCTGGTGCTCATGGTCCTGGACCACCGCTTCAAGCAGACCGAAACCCTGCGCAGCGTGCTGGCCACCCTCACCTACCCCATTCAATTCCTGGCCGAGTTGCCCGGCGACATCGGCGCCTGGCTCGTGGAAAGCCTGCACACCCGACGCGAGCTCGAGCACGAGAACCGCACGCTGCGCCGGGAGAATCTTCGGCTCAAGGCGGAGCTCCAGCAGCTGGCCGCCCTTCAGGCGGAGAACGAGCGGCTGCGCGACCTGCTCGGCTCGGCCTACAAGGTCGGAAACCGGGTGCTGGTGGCGGAGCTGTCGGCCATGGACCTGGACCCCTTCCGCCAGCAGGTGGTGATCGACAAGGGCAGCGCCTCCGGGGTCTATCCAGGGCAGGCGGTGCTCGACGCCCACGCGGTCATGGGACAGGTGACCCATGTGACCCCTCTGCGCGCCACCGTGCTCCTCATCACCGACGCCCGGCACGCCTTGCCGGTGCAGGTGCTCCGCAATGGATTGCGCACCATCGCCGTGGGCACCGGTCGCATCGACCGGCTGGAGCTGCCCTACCTGCCCGACAGCGCCGACATCCGCGAGGGCGACTTGCTGGTCACCTCCGGATTGGGCGGCAAGTTTCCCCCGGGCTACCCCGTGGCCCGTATCGACCAGGTGGTGCACGTTCCCGGCAAGCCCTTCGCCCGGGTCACGGCCACACCCCTGGCCCGCCTCGATCGGACCCGGGAAGTGCTCCTGGTCTGGGAGATCAAGCCCCCCGAGGTGGCGCCGACGCCGGTGCCGCCACCACCCGCCGGCGAACTCGAAGCGCAACAGCCGGAGGCGACGGCGCCATGATGCGAGGTTACGGGATCATCCTGGCGACGCTGCTCATCAGCCTCGTCTTGAGCATCCTGCCCATGCCGGAGAGCCTGCAACTGTATCGCATCCAGTGGACCGCGCTGGTGCTCATCTACTGGTGCATGGCGCTGCCGGAACGGGTGGGGGTGGGTTTCGCTTTCGTCACCGGGCTGCTGCTCGACATCCTCACCGGCACCCTCTTGGGACAACACGCCCTCGGGCTTTCGGTGGTGGGCTTCCTCACCATCAAGACCTACCGCAGAGTGCGGGTCTTCCCCCTGTGGCAGCAATCGGTCTTCGTGGTGGTGCTCCTGCTCGTCGAGCGCCTGTTCTTCTTCTGGGTGGACGGCACCATCGGCCGACCGGCCAAAGCGGCGGAATCCTGGGTGGCTCCTCTGCTCGGCGGCCTCATCTGGCCCTGGCTGTTCATCGTGATGCGCGACCTCAGACGCCGCTTCCACACTCCGTGAACTCCGGCTTCCAGCTCAACGACTACCGACACGAATGGCGCCTGTTCGGCCGACGGGCGCTGGTGGCGGGCCTGTTCGTGGTGCTGGCCCTGGGCGCCATCTTCGGACGGCTGGTCTATCTGCAGGTGTTCCGCCACGACCATTTCACCACCCTGGCCCAGGACAACCGGGTGAAAGTGGTCCCCCTGCCGCCCACCCGCGGACTCATCTACGACCGCAACGGCCTGCTGCTCGCCTACAACCGGCCCGCTTACAACCTGGAGATCGTGCCGGAAAAGGTGGAGGACCTGGACGACACCTTGGACCGGCTGGCCCGGATCATCGATCTGCGCCCCACCGACCTGGAACGGTTCCACAAGGTGCGCCGTCAGCACCGGCGGTTCGAAAGCATCCCGGTGAAACTGGACATCAGCGACGAGGAGGCGGCCCTGTTCGCGGTGAACCAGCACCAGTTCCCCGGCGTCTCCATCCGCGCCCGCCTGACCCGCACCTATCCTCTCGGCGCTCCCCTGGCCCATGTGCTGGGCTATGTGGGGCGCATCAGTCTGGAAGATCTCGAGCGGATCGACACTTCCAACTACGCCGGAACCACCTATATCGGCAAGATCGGGGTGGAGCGGGCCTACGAGGAGATCCTGCACGGCAAGGTGGGGTTCCAACAGGTGGAGGTGAACGCTTTGGGCAAGACGGTGCGGGTGCTCAACGAGATTCCGCCCCAGCCCGGAAAGAGTCTGCGTCTCCATCTGGACAGCCGCCTGCAGACGGTGGCCCTGGAAGCGTTCGAGGACTACAACGGCGCCGCCGTGGCCCTGGACCCGCGCAACGGCGCCGTGCTGGCGCTGGTGAGCAAGCCCGGTTACGACCCCAACCCCTTCGTGGGCGGCATCGGCTCGGACGCCTACCGGGCCTTGCGCTCGGATCCCGACAAGCCCTTGTTCAACCGCGCCGTGAAAGGCACCTACCCGCCCGGATCCACCATCAAGCCTTTCATGGGGCTGGCCGGCCTGGAACTCGGCGTCATCTCGCCGGGCACGCGCAAATTCTGCCCTGGCTTCTTCCAACTGCCCGGACACGACCACAAATACCGGGATTGGAAGAAGGGCGGGCACGGCATGACCGACCTCGACAAGGCCATCACGGAATCGTGCGACGTCTTTTTCTATCAGCTCGCCCACGAGACCGGAATCGACCGTCTTCATCAATATCTGTCCCAATTCCGCTTCGGCGCCCGCACCGGCATCGATCTGGTGGGCGAGCAAAAAGGTATCCTGCCCTCCCGGGAGTGGAAGAAAAAACGGTACGGGCAGGTCTGGTTTCCCGGCGAGACGGTCATCATGGGCATCGGCCAGGGGTATTTCCAGGCCACCCCCTTGCAGCTGGCCGCCGCCACCGCCGCCATCGCCAACGGCGGACATTATTACGAGCCGAGACTGGTGGCCGCCCTGGTGGACGAGGCCACCGATGAAGTGGAACCGGTGCCGCCCACCATGCACGAGATCCCGGTGCGAAACGAGATCGACTGGGATGAAGTCCGGCGCGCCATGGTGCACGTGGTGGAGGGCCCCCGTGGCACCGCCCGCCGCATCCGCAATCCCCACTACCGCATCGCCGGCAAGACCGGCACCGCTCAGGTGTTCAGCGTCGCCCAGGACGCCGAGTACAACGAAGAAGAGATCGCCTTCCACATGCGAGACCACGCCCTGTTCGTGGCCTACGCTCCCGTGGAGGACCCACGAATCGCCGTGGCCGTGGTGGTGGAGAACGGCGGCCACGGCGGCGCCGTGGCCGCCCCCATCGCCAAGAAGATCATGGATGCCTGGCTGCTGCGCGGGAAGGCCCCGCAAACGCACGACGACAAGGAGAGAAACGCCCCATGATGAGACCCACGCCCGCCTCCCCCAGCGGACTGCCCTCCAGCGAACCTGCGCGTCCCCGGGGACTGCTCGCCCGGCTCCATCTGGACCTGCCCCTGCTCACCGCGCTGCTCCTGCTCTGCGGATTCGGATTGGTGGTGCTCTACTCCGCCAGCGGCCAGTCCCTCGCCCAAATGGAGCGCCAGCTCATGCGCCTGGCGCTGGCCTTCGCCACCCTGTTCGCACTGGCCCAAGTCCATCCCCACACCTTGCGCCGGTGGAGCCCGTGGCTCTATTCGGCCGGCGTACTCATGCTGGTGCTGGTGCTGGCCATGGGCGCGGTGGGCAAAGGCGCCCAGCGCTGGCTCGACCTGGGGTTCATGCGGTTCCAGCCCTCGGAGCTGGTGAAACTGGCCACCCCCATGATGCTGGCCTGGTTCCTCTCCACCCGGCCCCTGCCGCCGAACTGGAAGACACTCGCCGCCAGCTTCGGGCTCATCGCCCTGCCGGTGATCCTCATCGCCAAGCAACCGGACCTGGGCACCGCCATCCTGGTGGCCAGCTCCGGGCTGTTCGTCCTCTTTCTAGCCGGAATGAGCTGGCGGCTCATCGCCGGCCTGACGGTGGCGGCCGCGGCGGCGGCCCCCCTGTTGTGGCATTTCATGCGCGACTACCAGCGTAAACGGGTGCTCACTTTTCTCAACCCCGAGAGCGATCCCTTGGGCGCCGGCTACCACATCATCCAGTCCAAGATCGCCATCGGCTCCGGCGGCCTTTACGGCAAGGGCTGGCTCAACGGCACCCAATCACAGTTGGAGTTTCTCCCGGAACGGCACACCGATTTCATCTTCGCCGTGCTGGGCGAGGAGTTCGGGCTGGCGGGCGCCGGCCTCCTCCTCTTGCTGTACCTCTTCATCATCCTGCGGGGGTTGTACATGGCCGCCCGCGCCCAGGACAGCTACAGCCGGCTTCTGGCCGGCGCCCTGATTCTGGTTTTCTTCGTCTATCTTTTCGTCAACACCGGCATGGTCACCGGACTGCTCCCGGTGGTGGGCGTCCCCCTGCCCTTGGTGAGCTACGGCGGAACCTCGCTGGTGACCCTGATGGCCGGTTTCGGTATGCTCATGTCCATTCACACCCACCGCAAGCTCCTGCCCAAATGAGGCTCCATGCCGCGCTAGTCCTGCTCGCCTTCCTCTGTGGCGCCGCCTGGGCCCGACCGGCCGGCGTGGAAGCGTTCATCGAACGGATGGTGCGTGAGCACGGCTTCGAACGGAAGGCGCTGGAAGCGGTGCTTTCCGACGCCCGCGTGCGCCAGGACATCCTGGAGAAGATCCGCCGTCCGGCGGAAAAGAGGCTCACGTGGACCCGTTACCGCAAGATCTTTCTCACCGACGAGCGCATCCGGGAAGGGCGCCGTTTCGTGGAACGCAACCGTCCGGCTCTGGAGCGCGCCGAAGCCCAATACGGCGTGCCGCCCGAGATCGTCGCCGCCATCATCGGCGTGGAGACCTTCTACGGCCGCATCACCGGACGTGACCGGGTGCTGGACGCCCTCTACACGCTCGCGTTCCACTACCCCAAACGGAGCCGCTTCTTCACCGACGAGCTCGAGAAGTTCCTTCTCCTGGCGCGGGAGGAGGGGCTGGATCCGCGGCGGCCTCTGGGCTCCTACGCCGGCGCCATGGGGCTCGGGCAGTTCATGCCCAGCAGCTATCTGGCGTATGCCGTGGACTTCGATGGCGACGGAAAGCGCGACATCTGGAAGAACGAGATCGACGCCATCGGGTCGGTGGCCAACTATTTCGCCCGCCACGGCTGGAAGCGGGACTTTCCCGTGGCCCTGCGGGCCCGAGGCGTGGACCCCGAGCGGCATGCCGCCTTCCTCCAAGCTGGACTCAAGCCCACCTTTACCTTGGAGAAGCTCCAGGCCGCCGGCATCGAGTTCGACGGCGACATCAATCCCCGGCTTCAGGCGGCCCTCATCGCGTTGAAGACAGACCAAGGCGCCGAATATTGGCTGGGCCTGAACAACTTCTATGTCATCACCCGTTACAACCGCAGCCCCATGTACGCCATGGCGGTCTATCAGCTGGCCCGGGCCATCGCCGGCAAGGAAGCGGATCATGCCCCATCGGGGTGAGCCGGGACGCTTTCCACGCGGGCGGAAAACCCGCTAACATTTTTCGGTAAAGATTCGGCGAACGGCTCCATGCGCATCCCGAGCTTCCGACATCTGCCGTGGCTGCTCACGGCCCTGCTGGCCGCTTGCAGCCACGGCCCGGAACGCGACCGCGGCCCCGACCGCCCCGTGGACGTGAGCGGCGTTCCCGATGCCGTGCCGCAGGAAGCGCCCCGCAGCCGATACGGCAATCCGCGGAGCTACACCGTGCTGGGCAAGACCTACCACGTGATGGACGACGCCACCGGCTTCCGCCAGCGGGGCCTGGCGTCCTGGTACGGAGTCAAGTTCCACGGACGGCGCACCTCCAGCGGCGAACCCTACGACATGTACGCCATGACCGCCGCCCACAAGACACTGCCCTTACCCACCTGGGTGAAGGTGACCAACCTGGAGAACGGACGGGAGGTGGTGGTGAAGGTGAACGACCGCGGTCCCTTTCATCCGGGGCGCATCATCGACCTCTCCTACACCGCCGCCGCCAAGCTGGGCGTGTTGAAGAAAGGGACGGCGCCGGTGGAAATCGTGGCATTGACCTCCCCGGGCAAGCCCCTGGCCGAAACCCTGGCCGCCGCCCGAGATCCCGACGCGCGCCGCCAGACCCGCCCTTCCGGCCTGAAACCGGACACCGCGCCTTCGGCCGGGCAAGGCGACTACATCCAAGCAGGGGCCTTCCGTAATCCCTTCAACGCCCGCAGCCTTCAGCGGCGGCTGGCCCGTGCCCAGGCGTCGCCGGTGGAAATTCGCAGCGCCGAGGGCCTGCACCGCGTGATCGTAGGACCGATCACCTCGCCGACGCGGCGGGATGCCTTGCTCCAGTTGCTCGAGACCTGGGGTGTCCAAGGGCACCATCGGGTACAATGAACGCCCGCCTTTTCCGCCCTCATTCCACGGCGCGATGATTCGAATTCTCGCTCTCTTGCTCCTCTTCCTTCCGCCGGCGGTCGCTTCGGCCGCCACCCCTCCGCCGGCCCCGCCTCAAGTGGAGGCGAACGGACACCTGCTCATGGACTACCACAGCGGCGCGGTCCTGGCCGAAAACGGCGCCGACAAGCGGTTGGAACCGGCCAGCCTGACCAAGATCATGACCGCTTATGTGGTGTTCAAGGAGCTGGAGGAGGGAAACATCACGCTCCAGGATCGGGTGCGGGTGAGCAAGAAGGCCTGGAAAACCCCCGGCTCGCGCATGTTCATCGAAGTGGGCAAGGAGGTTTCCGTGGAGGACCTGATCCGCGGGATGATCGTGGTCTCGGGCAACGACGCCTGCGTGGCCCTGGCCGAACACATCGCCGGCAGCGAAGCCGCCTTCGCCGCGCTCATGAACGAACACGCTCTGCGCCTGGAGATGGAGAACACCCATTTCACCAACTCCACCGGCCTGCCCGATCCAGACCACTACACCACCCCCGCCGACATCCTCAAGGTCACGCGGGCCCTCATCGCCGAATTTCCGCAGTATTACCCCATCTACTCGGAGCGCGAGTTCACCTACAACGGCATCACCCAAAAGAACCGCAACCGGTTACTCTGGCGCGACCCTTCGGTGGATGGCGTCAAGACCGGCCACACCCAGGCCGCCGGCTACTGCCTGGTGGCTTCGGCCCGACGGGAGGGGATGCGGCTTTTGTCGGTGGTCATGGGCACCCGCAGCGAAGAAGCACGTGCCGAAGAGAGCCAGAAGCTGCTCAACTACGGCTTTCGTTTCTACCAGACCCACCGCCTGTTCGACGCCGGCGAACAGGTGAAATCGGTGCGCGTCTGGAAAGGCGAGGTGGAGCGGCTCGGCCTGGGGCTGGAGGAGACGTTGCACGTCACCATCCCCCGCGGGCGTTACCCCGACCTGAAACTGCGCGCCCGGGTCCACCCTCAGATCACGGCGCCGGTGCGCAAGGGCCAGGCGCTGGGGCGCCTGCTGGTGGAGCTCGACGGCGAAGTGCTGGCCGACGTCCCCTTGGTGGCCCTGCGCGACGTGGCCGAAGGGGGGCTGATCCACAACCTGGTGGACGGGGTGCTCCAGATTTTCGAGTGACACCGCCATGGACGTCTATCTGAACGGTCGCTACCTGCCCCTGGATCGTGCCTGCGTGCCGGTGCTGGATCGAGGGTTTCTGTTCGGCGACGGCGTATACGAAGTGATCCCCGCCTACGGCGGCCATCCATTCCGGGTGGACGCCCACCTGGAACGGCTGGAGAACAGCCTGCGCGCCATCCGCATGCCTTTCCCGCTGACCCGTTCGGAATGGCGGCGGATCTTCCACCGCCTCCTCTCTCCGCTGGGCGCGGCAGACCAGCAGATCTATCTCCAGGTCACCCGCGGCGCCTACGAAAAACGCCTGCACGCCCTGCCCGAACGGGTGGAGCCCACCGTCTTCGTCATGGCCCAACCCCTGGCCGAACGCGATCCACGATTGGTGGCGCGGGGGCTTTCGGTGATCACCCTCGAGGACATCCGATGGCAGCGCTGCGACATCAAGGCGATCACCCTCCTGGCCAACATCCTGGCCCAACAGCAAGCGCGTGACGCCGGCGCGGACGAAGCCCTGCTGGTGCGCGAGGGGCGGGTCACCGAAGGGACCGCCAGCAACTTCTTCCTGGTGCGCGACGGGCGCATCCTCACCCCGCCCAAGAGCGCCCATCTGCTACCGGGCATCACCCGCGATCTGGTGATGGAGCTGGCCCGCGAAGCGGGGTTGCCCTGCGAAGAACGGGAGATCGCCGCCGAAGCGCTCGCCGAAGCGGACGAGATCTGGGTGACCAGTTCCACCAAGGAGGTGATGCCGGTGACCCGCCTCGACGGCCGCCCCGTTGCAAACGGCCGCCCCGGCCCCATGTGGAGAGAGATGGACGCCCTCTACCAACGCTGCAAGGCGCGTCTGAGGGCGCGTGACCGTTCGTCGGAGGCCTGCGATGAGTGATACGGCAAGACCCGAAGGCATGACGTTCCCCTGTCGCGTGCGCGTGCGCGCCATGGGTCGGGCCGAACCCGATTTCGACGCCCTGGTGGTGGAGATCGTCCGCCGCCACTGCCCGGACCTGGGCGAAGGCGCCGTCCAGGTGCGGCCCAGCCGCACCGGCAAGTATGTTTCGGTCAACGTGGACATCGAAGCCAAGAGCCGCGAGCAGCTCGACGCGCTCTACGACGAGCTCACCGCCCACGAGCGGGTGCTCATGCGGCTGTGAGCGCCGTATCGGCGGGTCGTTCCATGACCCGCGCCGGCCGATCCCTCCGTCCACCCACAACAGGCCGCCCCGGAAGATCCTCCCCATGCCGCAACCGGTCGTCGTCCGCCACCTGGGCCTCCAGGCATACGAAACCGTCTGGCGGGCCATGCGCGCCTTCACCGAGAGCCGCACCGCCCACACCCCTTCCGAGATCTGGCTGCTGGAGCACCCGCCGGTGTTCACTCTGGGGCAGGCCGGCCGGATCGAGCACCTGCTGGCCCCCGGCGACATTCCAGTGATCCACAGCGACCGCGGCGGTCAGGTCACCTATCATGGGCCAGGTCAACTGGTGCTCTACCTGCTGCTGGACCTCAAGGCCACCGGCCGCGGCATCCGCGGGCTGGTCACCGCCATGGAAGAGGCGGTGATCGGATTGCTGGCCGACGAAGGCATCCAGGCCCACGCCCGGCCCGACGCTCCCGGGGTCTACGTGGAGGAACAAAAGGTGGCGGCCCTGGGCCTGCGCGTGCGCCGCGGCTACACTTACCACGGCCTGGCGTTGAACGTCGATCTGGATCTCGAGCCCTTCTCCCGCATCAACCCTTGCGGTCATGCGGGGCAAGCGGTGACCAGTCTGGCAGAATTGGGCATCGACATGAGCCCGATCGAAGCGGGACGAAAGCTGGTCGAGCGACTGGCTGTCGATCTGGGTCTCGAAACGGTGGCCTCGACCGGAAGCACGGCCTTGGTCGACCGGTGAGGCGTCGTCCGCCGCCGTATCCCAGCGAAGTGAACCGACCATGACCGACGATCTCCTTCCTCCCTCCCGCAAACAGAGCGCCCGCCACCAGCGGGGCCACGACAAGGTGAGCCGCATCCCGGTGAAGGTGGAACCCACCACCGAGCTGCCGCGCAAGCCCGACTGGATCCGCGCCCGCGCGCCCGGCGGCGCCGGCGTGCACCGCATCCGTCGCATCCTGCGCCGGCACAAACTCGCATCCGTCTGCGAAGAGGCCCAATGCCCGAACCTGGGCGAATGCTTTACCCGGGGCACCGCCACCTTTCTCATCATGGGCGACATCTGCACCCGTCGCTGCCCCTTCTGCGACGTGGCCCACGGCCGCCCCCTGCCCCTGGACGACGAGGAGCCGCGTCAGCTCGCCACCGCCGTGGCGGAGATGGCCTTGAACTATGTGGTGATCACCTCGGTGGACCGCGACGACCTGCGCGACGGTGGCGCCGACCACTACCGGCGTTGTATCACCGCCATCCGCCGGGCCCGCCCCGAAACCACCATCGAGATTCTGGTTCCCGACTTTCGCGGCCGCGAGTCCCGCGCCATCGAAGCCCTCTCCGCCGATCCGCCCGACGTCTTCAACCACAACCTCGAAACGGTGCCGCGCCTCTATCGCAAGTGCCGCCCCGGCGCGGACTACACAGGCTCTCTGGCGTTGCTCGAAGCGTTCGGACGCCGCCACCCCGAAGTGCCCACCAAATCGGGCCTCATGCTCGGACTGGGCGAGACCCTGGACGAAGTGCGCGAAGTGATGGCGGACCTACGCAAGCACGGCGTCACCATGCTCACCTTGGGGCAATATCTTCAACCGAGCCGCCACCACCTGCCCGTCGAACGTTTCGTCCCCCCCGAAGAGTTCGACGCCCTGGGTGAAGAGGGGCGTGCCATGGGCTTCGACAGCGTCGCCGCCGCCCCCCTGGTGCGTTCCTCTTACCATGCCGACCTGCAGGCCGACCCGCTTCTGGGGCGACCGGCGCGGCGCGACCGATCGGGCTACAATGCCCACGACGCCCATCCAAGGGATAGTGAGAAATGAAACGCATCCTGGTCACCGGCGGCGCCGGTTACATCGGTTCCCACACCTGCGTCGAACTGCTGGACGCCGGTTACGAAGTGGTGGTGGTGGACAACCTCAGCAACAGCAGCTTCACCGCCCTGGAGCGGGTCCAGGAGCTCACCGGCAAGCCGCTCACCTTCATCCAGGCCGACTTGCGGGACAAGCCCGCAATGGATGAGATCCTTCGCGAATACCCCGTGGACGCGGTGATCCACTTCGCCGGTCTCAAAGCCGTGGGCGAATCCGTGGAAAAGCCGCTGGAGTATTACGAGAACAACGTGGGCGGCACGTTGAACCTGCTGTTCGCCATGCGCGCGGCCGAAGTCCGCGCCCTCGTCTTCAGCTCATCGGCCACCGTGTACGGCGACCCGGCATCCCTGCCCATCCGCGAAGACTTTCCCCTGTCGGCCACCAATCCTTATGGGCGATCCAAGCTGATCATCGAGGAGATCCTGCGCGACCTGCACCACTCCGATCCGGCCTGGGACATCGCCATCCTGCGCTATTTCAACCCGGTGGGCGCCCACCCCAGCGGCCGCATCGGCGAATCGCCCAACGACATCCCCAACAACCTCATGCCCTACATCAGCCAAGTGGCCGTGGGCCGTCTGGAGCGGCTGTCGGTGTTCGGCGGCGACTACCCCACACCGGACGGCACGGGCGTGCGGGACTACATCCACGTGGTGGATCTGGCCCTGGGACATCTCAAGGCGTTGGAGAAACTGGCCGCCCACCCCGGCCTGGTCACCTACAACCTGGGCACGGGGCGCGGCTATTCGGTACTGGAGATGGTCAAGGCCTTCAGCGAGGCCAGCGGTCGCGAGATCCCCTATCGCATCACCGATCGCCGCCCCGGCGACATCGCCGCCTGCTGGGCCGACCCTTCCCTGGCCGAGCGGGAGCTGGGCTGGAAGGCCACCCGCGGCCTGCGCGAAATGTGCGAAGACACCTGGCGCTGGCAACGCGACAACCCTCAAGGCTACGCCTCCGATTCGGAAGCGGACGCCGCGACGCCGCTTTCGGAGACGGATTGCCTGGACGGCTGCTGAGGCGCGGCGTGTTCCTCCGTTTCGGTCTGCTGCTTCTGCTGCTGGCCGGCCCGGCCCGGGGCGAGGCGGTTCGCCTGGCGGTGGCATCCAACTTCCAGGAGACGGCCCGGACACTGGCAGACCTGTTCGAGAAACGGAGCGGGCGCCGGGTGGTGTTGAGCGCCGCTTCGAGCGGCAAGCTCTATGCCCAGATCCGCCACGGCGCGCCCTTCGATCTCTTCCTCTCCGCCGACGCGGAGCGACCGCAAAGGTTGGCCCGGGAGGGCCGGACCATCGGCTTCCCACGCACCTATGCCATCGGAAGGCTGGTCTACTGGTCGCCGGCCACCCCGGGAGACGCCCACGCCTGCCGGGAAGGGCTGCAACGGGCCCAACGCCTGGCCCTGGCCAACCCCGACACCGCCCCTTACGGCGCCGCCGCTCTCGAGGTGCTGAAGCGGCTGGGCCTGGAAGGGACGCGCCGGGTGACCGGAGAGAACATCGGCCAGACCTTCGCTTTCGTGGCCAGCGGGGCCGTGGACGGCGGTTTCGTGGCCGCCGCCCAGTTGCGGGGGCGGGACGATCTGCCCGGCTGCCGCTGGCCCGTACCCGCCGGGCTGCACCGTCCCATTGCCCAGCAAGCGGCGCTGCTCGAACGCGGCGCGGAAAACGAAGCGGCGCACGATTTCTTCGCGTTCCTGTTCACTCCGGTCGCCCGTGAGCGGATCCGTGCCGCCGGTTACGACCTGCCATGAAGCTGCTCCCCGAACCCGAAGCCCTCCTGCTCAGCCTGCAACTGGCCACGGTGACCGTGCTCCTTCTGCTTCTCCTGGGCACGCCCCTGGCTTGGTGGCTCGCTTTCGGTCGGGCACGCTGGAAGGCGTTGGTGGAAGCGGTGGTGGCCTTGCCGTTGGTGCTGCCGCCCACGGTGCTGGGCTTCTACCTGCTCCTGGCCATGGCGCCGGACGGCATTCTCGGACGACTCTGGAAAACTTTGTTCGACGGGCCGCTGGCCTTCACCTTCCCCGGCCTGGTGGTGGCCTCGTTGATCTACTCCCTGCCGTTCGTCGTACAGCCGCTGCACAACGCCTTCCGTAGCATGGGCCGCGCCCCCCTGGAAGCGGCCTGGACCCTGGGGAGCCCGCCCTGGCGCACCTTCTGGAACACCGCGCTTCCGGCTTGCCGGCACGGCTTCCTCACCGCCACGGTGCTCGCCTTCGCCCACACCCTGGGCGAATTCGGCGTGGTGCTCATGGTGGGAGGCAACATTCCCGGAGAAACCCGGGTGGTCTCCATCGCCATCTACGATCAAGTGGAGTCCCTCGCCTATGGGGACGCCCACCGCCTTTCGCTGTTGCTGCTGGGGCTCTCGTTCGCGGTCCTCCTCCCCGTCTACTGGCGGGGACGGCGCGGGGGGCTGCTGCCGTGACCGCCGAAGCCCCCCCGGCCCTGTTCACGCGCATCGCGCTCGCCCGCCCAGGCTTTCACCTGCACGCCCACATGCTCCTGCGCCGGCCCGGGGTGGCGGCGCTGTACGGCCCTTCGGGTTGCGGCAAGAGCACCTTTCTGCGCTGCTTGGCGGGGCTGGAACCGGCCTGCGAGGGCAAGGTGCAGGTGGGCGCGCACTGCTGGCAGGACAGTCGCCGGGCCGTCTGGACACCACCCCATCGCCGCCGGGTGGGGCTGGTGTTCCAGGACGCGCGCCTGTTCGAGCACCTGAGGGTGAAGGACAACCTGTTGTTCGGGGCGCGCCTTCGAAAACATCCGCCCAAGCCGGAAGCGTTCCAGGAGCTGGTCGCCCTGCTCGACCTGGAACACCTGCTCCATCGTCACCCCGCCACCCTCTCCGGCGGCGAGCGGCAACGGGTGGCCATCGGCCGTGCCCTGTTCAGCGCCCCCCGGCTGCTGCTCCTCGACGAACCGTTGAGCGCAGTGGACGCCGACCGCAAGTCGGAGATTCTGCCCCACCTGGAACGGCTGTTCGCCCAGATCCGAATTCCCGTGGTGCTGGTGAGCCACGACTGGCAGGACGTGCTGCGGCTCTCCAGCCGGGTCTATCTCATGGAAGCGGGACAGATCCGGCGCCACGGCGCCACCCTGGCGCTGCAATACCGGCTGGGCGATTACCGGCTCAACGCCCTAGAAGCGCGGGTCCACGGTTGGAACCCGGAAGAGCGGCTCTTGTCGTTGTGGATCGGGGAAGACCTGGTGCGGGTGCCCGCGCAGCACCCTCCCGAGGCCCGGCGCATGCGCTTGCTGGTGAACCCGCTCGAAGTGGCCGTCAGCCGCCGCCCCGTCACCCACAGCAGCATCCTCAACGTGCTGCGCTGCCACCTCACTGCGCTGCAACCGCTCTCCGAAGGGCGCATGGGCTTGGACCTGGCCGGAGCCGGGTGGAAACTCCAGGCCGTCATCACCCAAGCCTCCGCCCGCCGGTTGGAGTTGGCGCCGGGGGTGGAGCTCTACGCCTTGATCAAGAGCGTGCTGGTGGACCACGCCGACTTGTGAACCGGGGAATCGATCGCCTGCAGCGCCCTACGTCCGGGCCGTTCCCACCATTTCGACCGCTCTCTCACCCGACCCGCAGGCCGGACGAGGCCGCATCGCGGCCGGTCCCGGCGACACCCCGCGGATCACGCCGAACGCCGCACCGGGAATCACCCACTTTTGACGGCGCGGCGGAGAAACCAGCCGCCGAACAGCAACAGAAGCAGGCCGCCGCCGGCATAGATGAGGGGCAATGACCACAAGGCGGAAAAGGTGGCGAGCACCGCCTCCCGAGGCGCCTCGGGGCGGTAGCGCACCGGCACCGAATCCCCCTTGCGGAAATGGTCGGCACGGCGGCTCTCACGGGCACGAAACCGGATCCGCTCGCCCTCGGCGGTGACGAACTCCACGTCGGGAAAATAGACCAGCTTGCCCTTGCCGGCCTTGCCGATGATGTAGGGCGTCATCCCCACCACGGTGCCTTCGGTCTCGCGGGTGCCTTCCAGGAGGGCGTTCACGGCCTGCCAGTGGGACCAGGCCTTGCCCATGAGGACGGCGGCGAGGGCCAACAGAGCCAGGGGAATGAAGTATTCGATCACTTTCATGACATACTCCTCTCGTCGTCGCCGGAGAGGCGGCAGCGCTCCATCAGA
>Ga0256914_1001873_pt1 | contig 18161 bp, 22 predicted proteins | sample HulkmetaG_FD_191571 | JGI IMG/M metagenome (GOLD analysis project Ga0256914, IMG submission 191571) | Hydrothermal chimney microbial communities from Main Endeavour vent field at the Juan de Fuca Ridge, Pacific Ocean - Hulk | ecosystem: Environmental > Aquatic > Marine > Hydrothermal vents ... | reverse complement strand
AGGCTGTAAAGTGCTTCCCTGAGGAAGAAATTATCGTCATACCACTTTGAAAGATCTTTTGCTTCAGAGAATTGCTCTGCAATTCTGCGGAACTTCTCTGGAATTTCTTTTATCTTTCTCCCATACTTATCAAGGATTTTCTTGTATTCTTTTATCTTTCTGTCGATCATTTCTCTTCTGATATTTGCGAATGTGGGAAGTTCGTTTTCGTTTTTCACATTTTCATACTTTTCTGTGAGCATTTCTATTGTTTGAAGTACTTCTGCTTCTTCTGATTCAATTGCAATGGTCCACACATCTTTTCTTGGGCCATCGTGCCAGATTCTGAATGCTTCAAGTGCCCATTCTCCTGCGGGTAAAAGATCTCCATTGCTATCTGCATATGCAAGTGATTGCAATTCTGCAAGTGCTTCTTCTGATACCTTTTCTCCATCAGCAAGGTGTGCAATGTTCCACATAATTTCTTCAGAAAATACGGCTCCCTCTCCAAATCCTCCGCTCTCAAGTGCGTGTTTTACTGCCTGACCAAGTGCAGTAAAGGAAACAATATCTGATGATGGCACGCTGTAAGCAATGAGTCTCATTGCTTCAAGAAGATGCTCCTCATGGGAACCCAATGGAAGTTTATCGGAAGGTGCAGGCCCAGTAGGTGCTTTTCTTATAAATTCAGCAAGTTCTGAATCGATTATGAGTCTTGGGTGTGCGTTTTGATAGATATCAAGAATTTCCTGGCCTGCTTCACTTAAAATTACCTCTTCTCTTTTCTTTTCTCTATCGTAAATTCTCAACGCAAGCCCTCTGGAAATAAGTGCTTCTTCACTTTTTGGTCCAACACGGCCTGCCTTGTTTGCTGCGTCAAGCATTGCGATGATTTCGCTTCCAATCCATCTGAAATCATCGGGCCATTTTTCTGGAGCATCAAGCCCCACACTTTTCCTTATTACTGTGCTACTGTTTGTTTCTTTCTCGTCTTCTGAGTAAGGGGTAGAACCCTGCCTGTACAGTTCTTCAAGAATTCTTGCAACTTCTGTTCCTGCATATGTTAAAACCCACCTTACTGGTGTTTGCTGTCTCACGAGTTCTGCACGTTCAAGTTCAAGCATAATTGGAGTGTTAGCCCCTGTAAGTTCTGTATATGGTTTGTTTTCATTTTGCTCTTTGAAAAGTTTTTTTAATAGAATTGCATGTTCTTTTCTAATAATCATATTATCACCTCCTATTTCACGGTTGCGAGGAGTTTATCAATCCTCTCTGCTATTTCACTATCAAATAGATATATAGTTGGCACGAGCCATGTTATAATGTATCTATCGTCTCCATCTTTGTTTTTTCCAAAATAAGCAAGTGTAAACCTACCTGTTTTTGTTTTTTTACGGATAATATCCCATGCTTCGCGCATAACTCTACGCATTTTTAGAGGAAGTTTTTCGAACTCCATTGCGCGTCCTTGATCTCCCCTTTTGCTGATAAATTCAGTTGTCAATCCACAGGCATGGAACGATTCAAGAAGTTTGCCATATCCTCTTTTTTTAAAGTAAACGAGCAGTAGATCTGCTGCAGGTAGCGTAAAGAGAAGAGTTTCTTCTCCATTTTCAGATTTGTAATAGGCGCGAATTACCCCTCTTCTCTCTTCCAGACTGACTCTTACGAGAAGTTTTGCTCCTTTTGGAATAGTTTTTAAGATTTCATGTACTTCAAATGTTTCTCCTTCCTCTTCGTATACGTCTCCTTGCTTGCGCATATCGTCTTCGTTTGCAACAAAGAACGATTGCACTCCACCTTTTAAACCTGAAATTAAGTCAAAACCCCATAATTTCAGGTTTTTAAACTTTACTTCAATTTCTGAGGGAATCTCTTCCCATTTTTCTCTTACAAAAGTATTCAGCATTCGCTGATATTTTTGCTTTAATTCTTCTGCTTTGATTTTTGCCATTTACTTTTTATACCTCCGTTGAATTTTTGTAATACATATTTTTAATTATTATAAAAATAAATCAATTATTTGTCAAGAGTATAACTGCCATATTTAGCAGATAATTATTTTATAATAACCACTAAAATCACTTCAATAAATTTTATAAATTGAATAAAAAATATTAATGCGATTTTTGACATATTGTAAATAGGTGTGTATGGGATATAATTTAACAAATGAAGGAAAAAGCAATTTTTGATAGGTTTGCTAACGAATACGACGGGTGGTTTGAGACAGAAGAAGGCAGAAAAGTGAAGGAGTTAGAGTTAAGCCTTTTGTTGGATTTTGCAGAGCCTTCTTCCGGAGAAAAGATGCTTGAAGTTGGTATAGGTACCGGGCTTTTTGCAGTTGAGTTTGCTAAGCGAGGAGTTGAAGTTTTTGGTATAGATCCTTCTGAGGAGATGCTTAAAATAGCGGAACAGAGAGGATTTTCTGTAAAAGTTGGCACAGGCGAAAACATTCCGTTTGAGGATAACTCTTTTGATATTGTCCTTGCAATGACTTCCATTGAGTTTTCAAAGTCACCAGATAAATTTGTTTCTGAAATGAAACGTGTTGCAAAATGCAGAGGGAGAGTAATTGTTGCTGCGTTGAATCTACTCTCGTTTTACGGAATTGAAAGGAGGATCAAAGGGTTGTTTAAGGAAACAGTATTTAAAAATGCGCATTTCTATACGTATTGGGAACTTTTACGACTTCTTTCCAAACATCTCAGTAATGTTGAAGTTTCCTCTTCTATTTTCTTTCCCCCTCATCCTCCAAAAATGATTTTGAACCATGCAGGCGGATTAGAAAATTTTGGCAGAAAATATTTAAAACCGTTTGGGGCATTGCTCGTCGGGAAAGGAGTGAAAAATGTTTGTTGAAGCACAGTTTTCAATTTATCCTTTAAGGGAGAATAAACTCTCACCTGCAATAAATGAAGCCGTTGAAATTATAAAATCTTTTGGTTTACCGGTAGAAGAAGGAAGTATGAGTAGCATTACTTACGGTGATTCAGAAAAGGTGTTTGCTGCAATGCGATTAGTTATGGAGAAAGTGGGTGAAAACAGACATCTTGTTCTTATTGTTACGTTTTCTAATGCCTGCCCTGTTCCGCAGAGGCATAAAGAATGATTTTCTTTTTTTATCCATCAGGTCGCACAATTGCAATGTCTCTTACAGGTACGCGTTGTGAGTTAAAATGCAAACATTGTAATGCTCAGTATCTCAAAGGAATGCTTACAAAAGAACAAACGTTAAAGTTATTACAATCAAAACCAGGGTATTATAAAAGTGTACTTGTGAGTGGGGGTTCTACAAAAGAAGGCAAAGTTCCTGTTGTTCAAAATCTTCGTTTCATTAAGAAACTTTACAAAAGTGGGCTTAAACTGAATTTTCACACCGGGCTTCTTGATAGAGACGAAATTTTGAAAATAAAACCTTTTGTTTCAAGAGTTTCATTTGATTTTATATATGATGACGAAGTGATAAAAAAAGTTTACGGCTTATTGGATAAAACGAAGGAAGATTATGAAAAAACATACCTGCTGATGAGGAGGATTATTGGCGGGAGAATAGAAAACGAGGAAGGTTATCCTTCTTCCAGGGTTGTACCTCATTTTACGATAGGGTTAAACTGTGGAAAGATAACGAAAGGTGATTTTGATACAATTTCTGAACTTGCGTATCTAAAACCCACTCTGCTTGTTATTGATGTGTTTATTCCCACGAGAGGTACACCTTTTGAAAATTGTCCTCCTCCGCCGCTTGATGGAGTGAAAGAAGTTTTAGACAAAGCAAGAAGAAGACTCACAAGAACCACTATGTTTCTCGGTTGCATGCGTCCTTTTGGCGCTTATAGAGAAAAACTCGATCTTATTGCATATGAAAACGGTGTGAAGGGATTTGTAAAACCTTCAAAACCGCTCATTGAAAAGGTGAAAAGTTCCAGAGAAAAAATTATCATTAAAGAAGAATGTTGCGCTTTGATATAATTTATTTCTGAGCAGATCTGAATGCAAACTTATTTAAATTGTTCCGCCTGCATAAAAATATGCAGGCGGTATTTTAATAGTATGCGAAGGCTGGCTGCTTTTTAGAGTTTGATGGTTATAATAAAATTATCTTTCGACGTTTTTTCTGTTATGTTCTGTGGAGAGTTTTTGAGATCTTCTGCAATCTTTTCTACTGTGCCTGAAACAGGGCTTTTCAGAGCCTCAACAGATTTTGCAGTCTCCACACTTGCAAACTGTTCTCCTTCGTTTATCTTTTTCCCCACTTCGGGAAGTTCCACAAAACTTGCATCTGAAAGGTCGTTTGCTTTATCTGTACTAAGGTACAGAAATGCAACTCCGTTTTCTATCTCTGCTATTATGCCTTCAAGTTCTTTCTTTTCAGACATTTTTACCTCCTTACCATATGTATTACTTCTCCAAGCGCATCTTTTGCTGCTTCCATTGTTGCTTCAGCAAGTGTGGGGTGCGTGTGGATTGTGTCTGCCACATCCCTCAGGCTGAGTTTCTTTTCCACGGCAAGTGCAAGTTCAGCAATCATCACTGAAGCCTCAGGTCCGATAATCTGTGCTCCTATTATTTCTTCGGTGTCTTTTCTGGCAACAATTTTTACTTCTCCGTCAGTTGCATTCATTGAAACTGCTTTTCCGTTTGCTGTAAATGGGAATTCACCTGTTTTAACTTCATATCCTTTTTCTTTTGCTTCTTCTTCTGTAAGGCCTACTGCTGCAATTTCTGGTGTTGTAAATATTGCCCATGGCACCACTCTGTAATCCATTTTCCTGTCAAGTCCAGCGATAATCTCTGCTGCTGTTTCTCCTTCTTTCATTGCTTTGTGAGCAAGCAGTAATCCTCCTGTTACATCTCCTATTGCGTATATGTTGGGAACATTTGTTCTTAAATACTCGTTAACTATAATTTTTCCTCTCTCAGTTTTTATTCCAAGATTTTCAAGCCCTATATTTTCAGAGTTAAGTTTTCTTCCTATCGATACGAGCACTTTTTCTGTGTGGATTTCTTCTCCGTTGCTTAATGTTGATACTACTTCTCCATCTTTTACAACGTCTATATTTTCAATTTTGGTTCCTGTAAGAATTTTAACGCCCCGTTTCTCGAGCAGCCTCTGGATCATTCCTGCAAGTTTTTTATCTTTCAAAGTTGGAACAACCTGTGGCATCATTTCCACAATTGTTACTTTTACTCCAAATGCGGAAAGAAAAGTTGCAAATTCGGTGCCAATTGCACCTGCCCCTACGATGAGGATATCTTCTGGCAAGTTTGTAAGGTTCAAGGCGTCATCGCTTGTCAGTACGTTTTTGTGATCTATTTTAAACACCGGTATCAGTGCTGGTTCAGAACCTGTTGCAACTACAATATCCTTTGCTTTCACAGTTTCGCCGGTTGAAATTTCAACTGTGTGTTCGTCAAGCAGTTTTCCAGTTCCTTTTTTTACTGTAATTTTACGCGATTTGAATAAGAATTCTATTCCAGACACGAGCCTCTTTACTACTGCTTGCTTTCTTCTCTGTATCGCTTCTGGATCGTATGAAACGGTATCAACACTTATTCCGAATGTTTTCGAGTTTTTAATTGTTTCATAAACCTCAGCGACTTTTAAAAGCGCCTTTGTGGGTATGCAACCTCTGTTGAGGCATGTCCCACCGATTTCTCTATGTTCTATTACAACGACTTTTTTTCCAAGGTCTGCAGCTCTAATTGCTGAAACGTATCCTGCTGATCCGGAACCTATTATCGCTACGTCGAATTCTTCCATTTTGTTCACCTCCGATTAAGTGTAGCAAAACATTTGCAAAAAAGTAAGCCTCTCCGAAGAGAGGCTTACTCTCCTGCCTTAATCTTTTACTTTGCTCCGAACTGGTCGCAGGCGTCTATTACATATCTGAGGTATGCAACTGCGGGACCTCCACCCATCAGTCCGGCTACGAGCCCTGCTTCAAGAATTTCCTGTTTTGTAGCGCCTTCTTTGATGGCATTGCTTACGTGGAATGCAATACAGAACGGGCAATGTGCTGTTACTCCAAGAGCAATAGAGATGAGTTCCTTTGTTTTGGTTGAAAGTGCTCCTGGTTTTTCTGCCTGTTTCACAAATTCCATAAGGGCTTTTGCGTACCCGGGTTCAGCTTCTCCTGCCTTTTTAAGCAGGTCCTGGAATTGTTCAAGGTAATGCTTCATGTCAGCTTCTAATGGTGCCATACTTATCGCCTCCTTATAATTTTATTTTAAAAAAGTTCGTTTAATTTTCGTACAATCATTTTTACTGTGTTCGAATTTAAACTGTAATATACAAATTTTCCTTTCCTTGTTCTGCAAACTATTTCTTTTAAATACAGCTTTTCAAGGTTTATTGAAACCGAAGATTGAGGCATATCTAACGCATTTGCAATTTCGGTAACTGTCATTTCTCTATTTTTTAACAAGCAAACGATAGAGATTCTTTTCTCATTTGCAAATGCATTCAAATAATTTGCAATTTTTACACAATCCTGCATAGTTTCAAATTTATTTTTGTTCTCTTTCATCACAATTCATTATATTGAAAATTTTATATTTGTCAATAGCATTTTAGAAAAATTTCACTTATTTAGGTAAAATATACACAATTTATTGTTTATGCTGACTTCTTTAAAATTGTAATGCTTTTTCATTAACGTAAAATTGCCAACCATTCTTGTTGAATACGCATTTTATTTAATTCACTAATTATTTGTATGTTAAAAAATTCCCTTGACTAAGACTTATAAAGAGTTAAAATTACTGTGTATTATCCAATTTGATTGAAAGGTGGTGGAAAATGGAAAAGGCGGGAAAATTTAACAGGTACATTTTTACCGTAGTCGTGTTGTATATTTCATGGATCTTACTTACTTCTACATTTCGTATCGATGAACTTTTAGTTGGGCTTGTTGTATCTCTTCTTGTAGCACTTGGGACTTATGATTACCTTTCTGAGCACGGCCTAAGAAACCTCTCCCCCAGGAGATTGTGGTATTTACTAATTTATATTCCTTACTATTTATGGGAAATGATACTTGCAAATTTTGACATGGCTTACAGAGTACTTTCTCCAGAGATGCCTATAAAACCGGGCATTGTAGAGATCCATACAGATCTAAAAACTGATGTAGGAAAACTTGCACTTGCTAACTCTATTACTCTTACCCCGGGAACGCTCACGATGGATGTTAAAGACGACAAACTTCTCGTTCATTGGATCTATGTAAAAGATGAAACTCTGGACGGTGCAACCCGTGAAATTGGCGGGCGGTTTGAAAAATTTTTGAAGGAGATTTTCGGATGAGTACGTTAAACCTTATCTATCTGATCGTTGTTTCTGTAGCAATTATTCTTGCAATCGTGCGAATGATCGTAGGCCCTGATGTTACAAACAGAGTTGTGGGGCTTGATGTTTTAACGACTGTTACGATTGCTTTGTTTGTATTTTTTGCGATGATTTTTGGACGTTACATTTACATTGACGTTGCGCTTGTTTATGGCTTACTTGCTTTTGTTGGTGTTCTGGTGATAGCAAGGTTTATCGAGAGGGGGTTTTAATTATGGTAAGGGAAATTATTGGTTACTTTCTTTTGTATTTTGGAGCCGCTTTTCTCTTTCTTGGGGCATTTGGTTTAATTAGACTTCCCGACCTTTACACAAGGATGCAGGCTTCGACGAAATCAACTACATTGGGTGCGCTTTCTTCTGTTATTGGTGTTGGTGTGCTGTATCCTCAATGGTTTGTCAAATGCCTTGTAGTTGCTCTCTTTATTCTTCTCACTGCACCTGTTAGTTCCAGTGCACTTATGCGGGCTGGATACAAAAGTGGAGTTCCTCTCGATAAAAGAACTGCTGTGGATAAAGGTAAAGAGTTTTTTGAAGAAGAGGAAGAAAAGGAGGAACAAAAATGATTTACGCATCCTGGATTCTCATAATCGTAATGATAGTACTTGCGATTCTTTCCATTCAGGTAAAGGATCTTATTGCAGCTGTCGTTGCTATGGGCGCTGTTAGCCTTGTTATATCACTTCTCTTTCTGTTCCTTCAGGCTCCTGATGTTGCAATGGCAGAAGCAAGCATTGGTGCGGCTTTAACGATGGCAATCTACATTATCGTTGTAAGAAAAACGGAAAGGAGAGAAAAATGATTCGGAAAATTACATACGGGATTTTTCTCGGAATTATAGTTGCCGCATTGATCCTTTTCTTTGCTGCTTTCCCGTTTGGAAAGAATAAAATGGCAGTGGGCAAATATTATTTACAGAATGATATAAAACAGACCGGTGCGGCAAATGTTGTAACTGCTGTTACATTGGACTACAGGGGATTTGACACACTTGGCGAAGTTTCTGTGTTGTTTGCTGCTGCAGCTGGTGTTGCAATCCTCTTTTACGTGCTGGAAGAGGATAAGAAAAAAAGAGAGAAGCAAGTTTATCCAAATTTCATTGTCCGTGTTGGTTCAAGAATTATTTTCCCGTTCATTCTTCTCTTCGGATCATATATATTCATTCATGGACATCTTACTCCGGGTGGAGGTTTTCAGGGAGGTGCAATTATCGCATCTGGATTCCTTCTGCTTTATCTCGCTTATCCTGGAGAAAGAGTGAATAGAAACAAACTTGCGATTGCAGAAGGTTTGGCTGGTCTCGTTTTTGTTGGACTTGGACTCTTCGGGCTTCTAACAAAGGGAAACTCTTTTCTTTTCAATTTTCTTCCAAAAGGTGAACTTAACATGATTTTCAGTGCCGGAATCCTTCCAATAATCTACATTGCAATTGGATTTAAGGTTGCATCTGAATTTGCTGGAATTGTGGACGATATGATGTGTGAAGCAATCTGTGCCGGAGGTGAAAAATGATTTACTATGTTGGTGCGTTTCTTCTTATCGCAATAGGAATTTACGCAATCATAATAAAGAAGAACCTGATAAAGATTTTAATAGGTCTTGACCTTATTGCTTCCGGAACAAATCTTTTAATTGTTAGTATAGGGTATGTGAAAGGTGGTACCGCTCCGATTTTTTCCCCTGCGGTGCTGGGTAAGGCGGTGAAGATGGTTGATCCTGTGCCTCAAGCACTAACGCTTACGGCAATTGTGATTGGTGCTTCAGAAGTTGCACTTGCCGCAGCGTTTGTTGTGCTTCTTTACAGGCACTACGGGACGCTTGATATAAAAAAGATAAGGAGTTTGAAATGGTGAACTTTGCTAATCCTATATTACTCATTGCAATTCCGCTTTCTTTTGCGTTTCTTATCGCTGTACTTTCTCCCTGGTGGAAAAAAGGAGTTAAATATTTGCCCGTTGTTGCTTTTGGCTTAAATCTCATCGTTTCTCTTCTACTGATAAAACCAGTTTTAAAGTCTGGTATTGTAATCTCTACAACTGCGGGTATAAAACCTCCATTTGCAATAAATATGGCTGTGGACAGACTTGGGTTGTTTCTTGTAATTATTGCCTCCATTCTGGGGTTCTTGGTTTCTATTTACAACCTCGTTTATATTAAAGAAGAGCCTGCCGAAAAATTCCATATTTTATTTACCTTGCTTGTTACCGGGCTTACCTGGATGATTGTCACAGGAGATTTGTTTAACCTGTTTGTTGCATTTGAAGTGATGTCTATATCGGCATTTGGGCTTGTAGGTTTTCACAGAGATAAGGGTGCTGTTGAAGCAGGATTTAAGTATCTCGTTATGGGATCTGTTGGTGCGTCGCTTTTACTTATCGGTGTGATAATGCTTTACGCAGCAACCGGGACGCTGAATATGGCAGATATTGCAACAAAGATTGCTGGATTTACGTTTAAACAAAAATTGCTCCCGTTTGTGTTTATATTCACTGGACTTGGTATTGAGGGTGCACTTTTCCCGCTCAATGCCTGGCTTCCTGATGCGCATCCTGCTGCACCTTCTTCTGTTTCCGCAATTCTTTCTGGAATTATGACAACTGCTGCGATTTACGCAATTATCAGAGTTACTGTTACGATATTTAACTTCTACCAAATCGTGATTTTCCTTATCCTGTTTGGATTGCTCACCTTAATTTTTGGAGAAACTGCTGCGTTTTTCCAAAAAGATATAAAAAGAATGCTTGCATATTCCACGATAGGGCAGACTGGACTTTTCTTCTATGCATTTTCTCTTGGAAGTACACGTGGTATGCAAGGTGCGTTTATGCAAATGATTAATCACTCAATCTCGAAAGCGATGCTCTTCTTGCTTGTTGGTGGGATAATTCTTGCAACGGGTTCCAGAAAAATAGACGACTTTGCCGGTGTAGGAAGAAAAATGAAAATAACGGCGTTTTTCTTTGCTATTGCATCGTTCTCATTAATGGGACTTCCACCGTTCTTTGGTTTCTGGAGTAAACTAAAAATAATATTTGCTACTCTGGAAAGAACGAATTTGTTCACGATTACATTCGTTATAATTGTGTTGTTTATGTCGCTTATAGAAGGTGCTTACTTCTTCCGTGTATTACAGGTTATGCTTTTCAAGGAGCCAAAAGAAGGGAAAGAGATAAAAGAAGCGCCTGCCTGGATGTTGATCCCCGTGATTACACTTGGAGTTATTCTGCTTGTAATCAGTTTCTATCCTAATCCAATAATCAATTTTACTCACAGAGCGGCGAATGACTTAATCGGAAGAAGTTATGTAAATCTTGTTTTGCATTTGGGAGGGCTATGATGAATATGTCGCTTGGAATATTGCTTGCCACACCGTTTGTTGGAGGAATTCTTGCCTATCTTGGAGGGAAGATTCACAGATGGGTTCGTTATACGTTTGCAATTCTGTTCTCTGTGCTTACTTTTTGCGAACTCTTCTTCTATTACGGAGTGGAAAGTGCAAATCTTACATGGGGAAAACTTTTTGGTTCTTTACTTGTTTTGCGGCTTAATCACCTCTCCTGGCTTTTTGCATTCATCGTTACCGGAATTTCTATGCTCGTTGTCATCTTCTCGGTAAATGATATGGAGGAACATAAAGGGCTGGATTTTTACTACCTTGAACTTCTGTTTGTCGAAGGTGCAATGCTTGGCATTGTACTTGCAGGTGATCTCATAACATTCTTTATGTTCTGGGAGATGATGAGTTGGACTTCCTACATACTTGTAATTCAAAATGGTGAAATGTCGATAAAGGCAGGATACAAATACATTATTATGAGCATTATAGGTGCTTATTCTATGCTTGTTTCATTAGGAATGGTGTTTGGAGAGGCACACAGCCTTGTTTTCAGTAATGTTTCTAAGGCACTTGCAAAATCCTCTCCTGGATTTGTCATTGCTTTCTTTATTCTGTTTGGAATAGGCTTGCTTGTGAAAGCAGCAATTATGCCCCTTCACACGTGGCTTCCAGATGCACATTCAGAAGCACCTTCACCTGTTTCACCTCTTCTATCTGGTGTTTTGATTAAAATGGGTGCTTATGGATTGTTTATCCTATTTTATGGACTACTTTCAGTTCAACTTCTTGGAAAATTGATGCCTACTGTACTCTCAGTCCCGCTAATTCTATACATCATTCAATGGCTTGCGGCAATCTCAATCGTACTTGCAACGTTCCTTGCCATTTTGCAGGAAGATGCAAAAAGGCTGCTTGCCTATTCTTCGATATCACAGATAGGCTACGTTGTTTTAGGAATAGCTGCTGGCACCTCACTTGGTATTGCTGGAGGATTATTCCATGCATTGAACCACGCTATATTTAAGAGTCTGTTATTCTTCACAATAGGTGCTGTTATATACAGAACAGGCACGAGAAATATGAGTGAACTTGGAGGGCTTATTAAAAAGATGCCAATTACATTCACCGGTGCTCTTATAGGAATTGTTGCACTTTCTGGAGTTCCACCTCTAAACGGATTTGTTTCTAAGTGGATGATATATGAGGCACTTCTTCAGAAAAAAGAAGTGTTTCTTCTGATATTTGCTTTTGTCGGAAGCACAGGTGCGTTTCTCTACCTTTATAGGTTTATCCATTCGGTGTTTTTGGGAAGCCTTCCGAAAAAGTATGAAAATGTCCGCGAAGTCCCATTCCTTATGCAAATTCCAATCTGGATTCTTTCTATCCTTGCCATTTTGTTTGGAGTGTTCCCTGGTATTGCGATGAACGTAATATCAAAAGCCGAATCATTCTTTGGGATTACTCCAGTAAAATATGATTTATACGGTTTCCCTCAGGGTAGTGGAATGGGTGCATTGAAAGTTGTAAACATCTCTTCTGTTTTGATAATTGCTTTTATCATAGTGCTTGTTTTCTTTTATATGCTGCCCAGATCAAAGAGAGTTTCACAGTACGATACCTATGCTGCTGGACAAATTGTTACGCCTGAAACAAAGTACAATTACAGTTATGGTTTTTATATGTCATTTGGTAGAGTTGTAGATCCAATTTTTAAATGGAGTGCCGACAAACTGTATACTGCATGGTCACGAGCACTTAAAGTATCTGGTGATTATATGAGAAGGGTTTACACTGGCAACCTTGAAACGTACAGTTCTTACATTGTAGTAATACTTACAATTGTTGCCTTTGTTATCCTGTTAGGAGGCAGACTATGGTGATAAAGGAAATTTTGATGGCGGTTGGAATCCCCCTTCTTGCTTTTTCTATAGGGATTGTACTTATGATGTTTAAGCGCAAGATTATTGCGCGAATTCAGAGGAGGTATGGCCCAAATTTTGTACAGCCGCTTATTGATATATTTAAATTACTCTCAAAGAAAGGTAATATAACACACGGAGTTATGTATGATCTAGGACCAATCATTGCGCTTGCTGCTTCAATTGTTGTGGTGTTTTTTATTCCTATCCCTGGAATGAAACTTATGACGGGTTCAGCAGATATTATTGCTCTTCTCTACATTATGGTAATTGGTTCACTTGCGATGGCACTCGGTGCCGGGGAAAGTGCTAACCCAAATTCCAGTATAGGAATTGCAAGAGCGCTTACTCTTATGCTTGGATATGACCTTCCGTTTGTAATTGTTATCATAACACTTGTTCTTAAATATCACACTACAAATCTTTATGTGATTACGCAGATGCAGGCGAGCAGCGGATGGGCAATGTGGTTCCTTCCACTTTCTGCAATAGCCGGCATTATTGTAACGTACGGTGCATTAGGTGAGCATCCGTTTGATGTGGCAGTTGCACCGCACGAAGTTGCAACCGGGCCTATGGCAGAGTATGGAGGAAAACACCTTGGGCTTCTTATGATTAACCATGCATTTCACATTTACATAGAACTTGCTCTTTTTGTTGACTTGTTTATGGGTGGTGCATCAAATATCTTTTACTTCTTCGCAAAGATGTTTGTTATATTTGTCCTGCTTATTTTCTTTGACGAAGTTTTACCGAGGTTCAGGGTGGACGATGCTGTACGTTTTTATTGGCGATGGCCTACGATTCTTGCTCTCTTAGGCCTTATCATTGTTCTGGTGAAATAGGAGGATTGTGTTATGGATAAAATGACGGAAGAGCAATACAGGGCAATTAGCAATATGTTGAGGAAGCGTTCTTTATGGATGCTTCATTACTGTACTGGATGTGGTGCAATGGAACTTCCACCTACAATGACGTCTCGTTATGATATGGAAAGGTTTGGAATAGTGCCCTACGTTACTCCAAGACAGGCAGATATTTTGCTGGTAACAGGATACGTGAATATAAAAACGCTTCGCAGGATTGTAACTGTTTATGAACAAATGCTGGATCCAAAGTATGTGATAGGGTTTGGCTCTTGTCCAATCAATGGAGGAGTATACTGGGATTCCTACTCTGTAATAAAGAGGTTGGACAAGTACATACCGGTGGATCTTTACATTGCAGGATGTATGCCGCGTCCCGAAGCGATAATTACGGCTTTCAGATACCTTATGGATCTCATAGATAAGGGAAAAGCAGATGGGTATAAGAGGTACAAGGAGAACCTTGAATTTTATAAGGCGAATCAAAGGAAGGTGTTGGGATGAAAGATATAATAGAAAGGGTTAAAAAAATATCCAATGCTGAAGTGTCGATAAGAAAGGATAACCTGATATTTGTTGACACTTCTCGTGAAAGACTAATCAGCGTGCTTTACGATATGAAACTTTTGGGTTTCAACCAGCTTTCCATAATGAGTGCTGTTGATAGGCTGGAAGACGGTGAGTTTGAGATATTTTATGTGCTGTACAACTACAAGGAGAAGGTAAACGCTGTTGTACGTTCACGGATAGATAGAGAAAATGCAGAAATTGAAACTGCGGAAAAGATATATCCCCCAGCACATACTTATGAAAGGGAAATCACTGAGATGTTTGGAATAAAAGTTATTGGAAATAGCGATAGTGGAAAGCCTTTCATATTGGAAAATTGGAAAGATAAACCGCCTATGCGAAAGGATTTTGATTCTGTAGGGTATGTTAATATGCACTACGAGTTCAGGCATTCTGCAGATGAAGAAACGGAGGGGAAAAATGAGTAAAAGTTATGAACTTTTTATAGGTCCTAACCACCCTGGAATACCGGGCAACTTTTCTCTACACCTTGAATTGGAAGGGGATACGATTGTTTCAGCAAAAGGAGATCCCGGTTATCTTCATAGGGCATTTGAAAAAGGAATGGAAAACAGACTATACATTCAGAACCTTGCCCTCATTCCAAGGATCTGTGTGCCAGAGCCTGATATAAACGAAGCGGCGTATTCGATGGCAATAGAGGATCTCATGGGAGTGGAAATTCCTGAACGAGCAAAGTACATAAGAACGATAGTTCTGGAACTTGCAAGGACAACGGCATACCTTCTTTGGATGGGAGGTTACGCTGCATCACTTGGTCTTTACACGCTTTCTCAATGGGCAACTGGAGATAGGGACTATGCAATAGACTTATTTGCTGAACTTACCGGCGCTCGTGTTTACCATATGTATATCTGGCCCGGTGGAGTGCGAAGAGATTTACCTGCTGGATGGGAAGATGAAGTACTCGGATTTGTGAGATATTTAAAAGACAAACTCACTGACTACGATAATTTGTTCTTCAAGAATGCAATGTTTATACATAGGGCAAGAGGTGTTGCTAAAATTACACAGGAGCAGGCGCTTGAATGGGGAGCAACAGGTCCGGTTCTCAAAGCAACAGGAGTTGCGCAGGATGTGAGAAAAGACGCTCCTTATGCTGCCTACGGAGAACTTGACTTTGAAATCCCGGTCCTTACGGAAGGTGATTCCTGGTCCAGAGCGATTGTGAGAAGAATAGAGATAGAAAATGCATTGAATTTAATTGAACAAGCGGTGAAAAAAATGCCGAAAAAAGGACCAGTCTGGACAAAGATGCCAAATCCGTTTAAATGGTATGTTCCTGAAGGTGAAACATATGCAAAAGTTGAATCTTCCAGAGGCGAGCACGGTTTCTTTATGGTGAGCGATGGCACGGAGAAACCTTACAGGGTGGCAGTTCGCGGTGCTTCAATGCCACACATGTTTACAATTGCTGAAAAATTGCTTGTGGGCGCAAGGCTTGCAGACGCATCTCACATTTTACTGAGCCTTGATATTTGTCCGCCTGAGATTGATAGGTAAGGGGTGATAAGATGAGCAAAGAAGAGATGAACAAGAGAGTGGAACAATTTGAAAACGGAAGTTTAATAACACCACTTTCCTCAGTTAAGTACCTGTTCAAGAAACCGCATACGCTTCAATATCCAAAGGAAGAAAAGCCAGTACCGGAGAGATTTAGAGGCTTCCATATAAATGATATCGATAAGTGTATTGGGTGTGGTAATTGCCGTGATATATGTCCGTGTGCGGCAATCACAATGGTAGATCCGAGCAACGTTCACCCAATCGAGGTAAAAGAGGGAAGTAATCCTGTTAGGCCTCAGATCGATTATGGACGGTGTTCTTACTGTGGGCTTTGTGTAGAAGTTTGTCCAACAGGTTCATTGAAACTGTCTAAGGATTTAATTTATACTTCACCGGATGCAGATTCGTTTGTATGGATTCCATTAGAAGAACAAGGAAGAGAACCTGGATTTACTCAAACAGATGAGATTACACCGCTTATGCTTGAAAAGGTTGAAATGCCGGAACTTGAACCAGATGTTCGTAAAAAGACATTTGAGGAAATTATTCTCGGTTTCAATGAAGAACAGGCAAAGAAGGAAGCAATGCGCTGTCTTGGTTGTGGAATTTGTATGCAGGGCTGTCCTGCTCATATGAAAATTCCAGAATACATTCAAGCAATTTTTGATGGGGACAATAAACTTTCAGTGAGTTATATGCTTGAAGACAATGCTTTACCGGGAATTTGTGGACGAATTTGTACTCATGCCTGTCAGGATGACTGTGTTTATAATTATCGTGGTGATGCTGTACAAATTATGTGGCTGAAGAGGTTTGCTACGGATCAATTGAAAGATTACTCAGAAGTTGAATTAGAGAAAATGCCAAAGACTGGCAAAAAAGTTGCCATCATTGGCTCGGGCCCAAGTGGGCTTTCCGCTGCATACTACCTTGCTACTATGGGGCATTCAGTTACAATATTTGAAAAACGTTCCCGTGCAGGTGGTGCATTAGGGCTTGGAATCCCTCTTTACAGACTCCCAATTTATGAATTAGATAAAGAGATTAACCATATCAAATCAATGGGTGTTGAAATAAAGCTCAATACAGAAGTAGGAAAGGACGTTTCTTTTGAAGAACTTATGAAAAATTACGATGCCGTTTACCTTGGAATAGGACTTTCCTATGGCCGCTCCATCAGGTTGAAAGGAGAGGATCACCCTGATGTTATTCAGGCTATCGATTTCCTTAGACAGGTTAAAGTTGAAGGTAGAAGGGATATTGCAAAAAGGGTGATTGTTATTGGTGGAGGAAATGTTGCTATGGATGTTGCGAGAACCGTTGTAAGGCTTCAACAGATTTCTCATGGTGGAGAGGATACAATGGTTCAGACGGTAAGTTTGGAAGATTGGGACATAATGCCTGCATCGAAAGAGGAAGTAGAAGGAGCGCTTGAAGAGGGTGTAATCTTTAATCCGGGATGGGGACCAAAGCAAGTTATTTTCGATGAAAATGGGAAGATAAAAGGTCTTGAAGTATTGAAAGTCAAGTCGATATTTGATGAAAATCACAGATTCCATCCAACGTTCTTTGAAGATCAGTCAAAAATTCTTGAAGGGAACTACATCATTGAAGCAGTTGGCCAGATGTACGATTTCTCATTTATTCCCAAAGATCTATTTGAAAAACTCAAATTTACTCCAAGAAGGAGGGTATGGGTTGACGAGTACGGTGAAACCTCCATACCAGGGCTTTTTGCAGGCGGAGATCTTGTTCCTACTTCCAAAGGCAATGCGATTTCTGCAATAGCAAATGGGCATAGGGCGGCAATAGGTATTGATAGATACTTGCAGGATAAGAAATAGGAGGAAACGATGGAACTTAAAGATAAAATTTATTTTGAGGAACCGATTGAAGACAGGTTTTATAACGGTTATTCAGAAAAAGAGACTGTTGTGCTGAGATACGATGGTAAGGTTGGAGTTTTTACAATTCGTAATTTCTTCACTCTTATGGATCCTGCAGAGCGCCTTGTTGCGAAAGAAGAGGATATCTGGGTAAAAGATATGCTTGAAGAAAAACCTGCCGAAGTTTTAGGAAAAAATGGTTTTGAAAAAGTGATCCAACTTGTAAGAAGGAAAACTTTTGAACCACTTTTCATCATTCAAACTGAATCCGGGAAAATTACAATCGTCGGTGCAAGCCACCAGATACCTGTGCTCCGCGAAAGTGAAGAATTGCTTCTACGTGCAGAAGATATTAAGGAAGGAGATCTCGTTTACGTTAAAAACGGTGATGGAAATTTAAAAACTGAAAAGATTGTAAAAAAGGAACTTGAAGGAAAAAGACATCTTTCAGTTTACGGAATGATCACAGAAAGCGGAGGAGCAATAGTAAGCGGAATTTTTCAAAAAAGTTATTAATTTTTAAATGCGCAGAGCGGGAGGTTTGAACCTCCCGCTCTTTTATTTTTACATTATTAGTTTTCTGTAAAAGTCTTCAACGTTCCTGTTTTGATTACTATTAATGCAACAATTCCTCCTGTTAATGCAGTAAACAGTTGAGGGAGAGAAAGCATATTAACGAGTTTCGGAGGTGCCTTTACAAGATGTGTTACCGAAAAAGAAAGAAATG
>Ga0256914_1001872_pt1 | contig 18164 bp, 9 predicted proteins | sample HulkmetaG_FD_191571 | JGI IMG/M metagenome (GOLD analysis project Ga0256914, IMG submission 191571) | Hydrothermal chimney microbial communities from Main Endeavour vent field at the Juan de Fuca Ridge, Pacific Ocean - Hulk | ecosystem: Environmental > Aquatic > Marine > Hydrothermal vents ... | reverse complement strand
AGCATCGCCAGTTGCTCTTCCAGCGCCGCCCGGAAACGCGCCGGTTGCCACAGCCCCTCCAGCGTGGCCGCGGCATCGGCCGATGCGGCGGTATCGACACGACGCTGCAACAACCGTTCGACGGTATCGATCACGTCGTCCGGAGAGACAGGCTTGTAGAGCGTTTCATCGAACAGCGCCGCCCGGGAATCCCTCGCCTCCCGGGTGAACAGATCGGCGGTAACCGCCACCAGTGGAGTGACGTCGTTGATGCTCTCCTCACGAATGAGTCGCGCCGCCGAGATGCCATCGAGCGCCGGCATGTTGATGTCGAGAAAGATGATGTCGTATTTCCTCTCCCGGGCCCGCTCCAACAATTCGAACCCATCGGCAGCACCGACCACCTCGACACCCGCCCGCTCCAGACTCGCCTGCAACAGCTGTCGCGAAAAGTCGTTGTCGTCGGCCACCAGCACGGTGGCCTCCATCCGCCGCGCCCGCTGGCGCCGCCCGGGCGCCCTGATTTTCCTGGGCCCGCTGCAGTCGATCACCTGACGCAGATTCTCCAGCAGGCGCTGGCGGCGGATCGGCTTGGTGGAGACGACGATACAGGACTTCTTCTTCACCAGACGCTGCTTATGGCGAACCTGCCCCTCGTCGCTGATCAGCACGAGAATCCGCAGGTCGAAATCCCGTGCGGCCTGCTGCAATCGCTCCATCCGCTGTGGCGGAAACTCCTGTGCCTTGCCGCCGATGACCAGCACCTCGAAGGCCCTGGCGCCCTCCACCGCCTCCTGCAACACCGTCTCCAGCGCGACCCTCTGTGGCTGCAGATAGACCTCCATGCCGAAGTAGAGCAGCGTATTCTTGATCGCCCGTCGCGACACCGCGTGGCTGTCCGCCACCAACACGCGGACACCGGCCAGCGCCCGACGTTGATCGTCCTCATCCGGCACGTCGTCCACCGCCGCCAGCGGCAGGGCGATGCAGAAACGGCTGCCGCCGAGCATGCTGTCGTCAAGCCAGATGCGCCCCCCCATCCGCTCCATCAGCGAGCGGGAAATGGCGAGCCCCAGCCCGGTACCGCCAAAACGTTTCTGGATCGAGCTGTCCCCCTGGACGAACGGTTCGAACAGTTGATCGCGCATCTCGGCATCGATGCCGATGCCGGAATCGTCGACGGAGACCTGCAGAAAACGCTTGCCATCGTCGACCAGCGCCTCGGAGACGACCAGAATCTCGCCACTGTCGGTAAACTTGATGGCATTGATCAGCAGATTGGAGACGACCTGGCTGAAGCGCACCGGATCGCCCATGACGCAGTGGGGCGTGTCCCGATGGATCAGCAACACCAGCTCCAGCCCCTTGCGGTGGGCATCGCGGCTCAACAGCGACACCACATCCTCCAACACCGCCTCCGGTGAAAAGGGTTTCCGCTCCACCTTGAGCGTGCCGGCATTGAGGCCCGAATAGCTGAGGACATCGTCGATGATCGCCAGCAACTGCCGGCTGGCATTGTTGATGATCTGGACATACTCCATGCTCTCGGTCCGGCCGGGGGACTTCTCCAGCAGCTCGGCAAAGCCGACGATGGCGTTGAGCTGGGTCCGCAGCTCATGGCTCACCAACGCCAAAAAGCGCTCCTTGGCCTTGCCGGCCTCGATCGCCTCACGCCGCGACGCCTCCAGCGCCACCTGTTGCTGCCGCAACGCCTCGACGGTCTGCCGCAATCGCGCCGTCGCCTGGGCCACACGCAGCTCCAGATCCTTCTGCGATCCCTCGATCGTCTTCACCATCCGGTTGATGCCCTGCTCCAGCTCACCGAATTCGGCGCCGCTCCTTCGCGCCAGCCGCGACGACAGATCCCCCCGCTGCACCCGCCCCACCAGATCGGTGATCCGCTGGATCGGCGCCAGCAGCTCGCGCGCCAGCAGCAGCGCCAACAGCGACGCGAACAGCAGACCGAAGAGGATGAACAGCACACTGCGGACGATGACATCACGGGCGGTCGCGCGCAGATGATCACGGGAGATATAGACCAGCACGCGGCCCAGCCGGTGATCCGGCTCGACGCCGCGCAACTCCTCGCTCTCGGCATCCTCGGCGGCCGTCGTCGGATAGACGTCACGCTGGAATTCCAGCAGCCCGCCCGACCCGGCCCCGTGATGCGCACGAACGAAAAAACCGCTGCGGGATTTTCTCGCCACCACCCGCCCCTGATCGTCGAGGATGATGACCGCCTCCACCTCCGGCCCGAGAAACGCCTGCTCCACCAGATGCTGCAGCCGGGTCCGGTCGTCGATCAGCAGGCTGAACTCACCGGCGAAGGCGAGATAGCGGGCGATGGCGTCGCCCCGCTGCTCCATGGCCGCCCGCATGTAGCCAAGATGTGCCTGGGTAAGATAGAAACCGATGGCGATGGAGACCAGCACCATCGGCACGATGGCCAGAAAAAGCACCCGCCGGCGAATGCCCCAGCTGTGTTGGAAACGCCAGCGCTTCATTGCCCCGTCCCGGGCGACCGGCGGGGACCCGGATTGGAAAACCCGGCCAGATCGCAGCCGGACTGCAGATTGAAATAGGCTCCCACCGCTTTGTTGCAGCTGGCCTGGAAATAGCGTGGAAAACCCATGGCTGGCAATCGCGGCGGCCGATGTTCCAGCGCCTCGACGATCTCCTCGGCCGCCTGCAGCCCGATCTGCCGCGCCTCGGAATAGACGGCCGCCAGCGCCCCCGCCCGCACCATGGCGCTGGAATAGCCGATGACGGGCAACCGCCGATGGTAGGAGAAATAGAGTATCTGCTTGATCGCCTGCGTGGAGGTGAGCCGTGGATCGAATACGGTGATCAGCAGATCGATGTCCTTCTTCACCCGCTTGAGACGGGTCACGACCTGGCCGGCATTGGCGACACGAACCGGTTTCAGTTCGATGTCGAGACGGCGGGCCAGCCGTTGGAGGGCGGCGACATCGATCGCCGATTCTTCCGGCAACAGAATGCCGACACTGCGAAAACCGCCCCCCAGCGCGGCGGCGAGCCGCAATTGCCGCTGCGGCTGTGGGTCGAGAAACAGCACCGACAGGCGGTCACGCGGGACCGGGCGGCCGGCATCCCGCAGCGAATCGAGCAACGCATGATAGCTGGCATAGGGCACCAGCACCGCATAGATCGGAAATTCCCCCGGCCCTTCCAGCACGCGGCGCAACGCGCGTATGCCGACGGTGACGACCAGTGCCGCGTCGGCCGGCCAGACCTCGCCCCGGGACGGATCCAGCGTCGCGGCCAGCAACGTGTGCAGCCGCTTCGTACCGTGGCGTGAAGCGCGCAGGCGATCGGCGATCTGCGTACTCACCTGGTGATACTCGTCGCTGTCACCGCTGAGAACGATGTAGATCTCCCCATCGGCAAGCGCCGCCGAGGCGCCCGGCACGAGGCCGGCCAGCAGCGCCCACAGCAGCCACCGCAGTATCGCCGAGAGGAATTGACGGCGCATGTTCACCTGGTCAAACGGTCAGTGGACAACCTGGCCGGCCGACGTCCGCCTCTCGATCATCGATTTCCATTTTCCCCACCATCGTCTTGTTGTTGAATTGCTATTTCTGGTCTTTCCCTGTGATTCCTCGCCGGCGCGTCATCATGGACACAAACGCCGGCGGCCTGCTAGAACTCGATACCCGCCTTGATGAAATATCGGGTCTCGAAGGTCGTCCTTCCCGACTTCTTGCTGATGTACTCCTGGTAGTCGTCACCAAGGTTCTGCACCACCAGCTCCAACCGGCCCTCGCTGCGATCGCTGCGGAAACGTTTTGCCAGGCGCAGATCGACACGATCGTAGCCGTCGAGCCGGTCACCATCACCGATCCACTTGATACCGCTGCGGTAGTAATACCCCAGGCTCGCGCTCAGATCGGCCTCGAAATCGTGGTTGTAGAGCAGGCTGTAGGTCTGTTCCGGCGTGGCATCGTGCTCGATGCGGACTGGATCACCACTTCCGCCGCGGGAGAGGTTGCGCCGGCTCCGGGTGAGCGAATACTGGAACGACAGAAAGTCCCGCTTGCCCGGCCGCCAGCGGATCGCACCCTCGATGCCACTGATGCGGTAGCTGTCGTCGTTCATGTTGATCTGGGCACCGTCGGGAAAATAGGGCTCGGGAAAATCGACGTCCTGATAGTTGGAGATCAGGTCGGTGGCTTTTTCGTGGAACAGCTTGGCATCGAACTGAAGCGCCCCGTTGGCCGGGATGAACGCATAGCCCAGTTCCACCGCCACCAGCTTTTCCGGCTCGAGATCGCCGGGTGAATAGAAGATCTGGTTCAATGGCGAACCATCGTCGAAGCGCACCACCGCATCCCAGTGCTGCTCGATGATCGACGGACTGCGCTGGGTGGCACCGACGCTCGCCCGTACCGCATGCCCCGGCGCGAAGCGGTAGTTTGCTGCCACTCTCGCCGAACCGAACGGCCCGATGAGGTCGTTGTGCTCGACGATGCCGCCCAGATGCAACGACAGCGCCTCGCCGACGGCCCACTCACCATTGGCGAACAGTCTGGCGGAAGGGTTGTCCAGAAAATCACGGCGATTCAGGTGGGCCTCGCTGCGCAACCGGTCGAGCCGCATCCCGCCACCCCAGACGAAACGAAACACGGGGGACAACCGTTTGCGGATCTGGAATTCCAGATCGTAGCGCTCGGACAGGCCGTCGGCATAGTAGACCTGGACGGTCTGGTCCGGCCTGCCATCGATATAGAGCGGAATCAGCAGTGACGGAATGTCGGCGTAGGCTGACAATGGACCGAAATCACTGCGGTCGTGCTGCTTCTCGTAGTTGTGGTAGAACTGGATGAAGAACGAGTTGTCCTCGCCGCGGTTGTGCGTCCAGCGAAAGAACTGATAGTGGGCATTGACGTGTCCGTCGTGCGCCAGCTCGAAGACGGCCGTCTCCGGGTTGAGCGTGGCGTTCTGGCCGGTGACGAGCCCAAGCTGGATGTCCAGATCGTCCCTCGCCGTCGGCGACCACACCGCGCGCCAGGAGAGGTTCGTCAGACGCGAATCGTCGAAATCGGCGCCGTGATCGGGATCCATCTCGAAACCCTCGTCACGCTCCCAGCCGATACCGAAACGGTAGTCCATCTCCCCGATCGCGCCCGCGTGTCGAAACAGCAGCTCCCGCGTTTGCAGCGAGCCGGCGGTTACATCCAGCCAGGTACCGTGTTCGGCATAGGGCTGGCGGGTGATGATATTGATGGTCGCCACCATCGCGTTGGCGCCGAACACCGGCGCGTTCGGCCCACGCACGATCTCGATCCGTTCGATGTCCTCCAGCTCGACCCCCAGCGTATTCCACTGGACGCTGGAGAGGATGTTGCCGTAGACCGAGCGTCCATCGACCAGCACCTCCAGCCGCGACGCCAGCGTGAACTCCTGGCCGTGATAGGCGACGACGAAATGTCCGCCGGTGGCGTGGGCCACCTGGAAACCAGGCACCAGCCGGAACACATCGGCGATCTCATTGAAGCCCGAAGCTTCGATCATTTCCCGGGTGATGACCGTCGTCGAGACCGGCGAGGTCAGCAACGGCTGGGGCAGCCGCGTGGCCGACATGACGATGGGGATATCGGTGAAGAAAGCCTCCTCGTCACCGACGGCCTGCAACTCACCGGCACCAGCCAGCCGCAGGCCAGACGCCACCAGCAACGCCATCATCACGCCCCGTTTCATCGCCTTACGGGCAGCGCCGCTGTCGCCACGGTCCGGTCGCATCGCTCGGGTATCATCGCTTTCCATGGGCCTGGGTCGTCTCCTGATCCTGATCGTTCTGGGGGCAGGGTGCCAATACCGCGGCGGACACTACGACACGATGCCCTGGCCGTCCTGGCAACGGCGCACACTTCATGCGCGCTTGCCGCCAGCGCAGAGATTGTACTTGTCGGCCAGCCGGGTCGCCTGGGTCCGGTTTTCGACGTGGAGCGCCTTGAGGATCGCCGCGACGTGAATCTTCACCGTATGGTGCGAAATCCCGAGCTCCCGCGCGATCTCCTTGTTGGCGAGGCCCTCGCACATCAGGCAGAGCACGTCCACCTGCCGCTGGGTCAACGGTTCCAGCTTCGGCTCATCGACGGCCACTGCGCGGTGATTGCACAGCAGTGTCTCGGGCAGATAGATCCCGCCGGAGAGGATCAGCCGGATCGCATTCATCATCACATTCATCGCCATCGACTTGGGGATGTAACCGGCGGCACCGTAATCGATGGCCTTCTCGATCGTGGCGCGATCCTCCGACGCGGAGACCACCGCCACCCGCATCTCCGGAAACCGGTTGCAGAGGCGGGCCAGCGTGGACATGCCGTCCCCCCCCGGCATGCCCAGATCCAACAACAGCAGATCGAGCGCGCCATCCCGCTCCACCTCCCGCCAGACTTCCTCGATCGTTGCGGCGACACCCACCTCGGCATCCGGGTGCAGTGTCTGCAACTGTGCCCGCAGGCCCTCACGAATCAGCTCATGGTCGTCGGCAACAAGAAATCGCAAATCCCCCTTCCTTTCCGGCGGCCGCCGGAGGCTGTATCGATGGTACAGACGGCAGGGCAAAATCTAACATATTCGGCGACGCCGACACGTCACCAGACCCTTCGAATGGAACTAGCTCTTCGGAGCTAGTTCCAGCACCACGGGATACCCCTAAGCTTCACAAGTCAATATCTTTTCACATTCAGTCACTTGCAGGAAAGAGAGCCCGTATTCCCTGCGATTTTCCCCAACTTCTCCTAGTCGTCACGGGTTAATGTCATCACGACGACGGATTGCTAGAGTACCCATCAGCCATGGCGGTTGGGTCATCAAAGCTATGGCTGCGGAAGATCCTTCATCCGGTCTTCCGTTTGTATTACCGGGCTGACAGCCGATCTTCGGACGGACGACATCGGGAACCGATGAGAGTCCGACATCGGGAGGGCCGACAACGGCCGGAGCGGCATCGGCATGCTGTAACAACGGGGGTTGGTTGCAGAGTGCTGGCTGAATGGCGCGACGGGTCAACGATCTTCCCGACTTCCGGCAACCGTGCCCAGGCCCGGTCTTTGTAATTCCAGTGGGGGCTGGACTTGAGCTGACGCTTCGGCGTCAGCTTTATTTTTTTGTGCCACCGGAAATGCCGGCTGGCGATCGCCCCGCCCTGTCTTTCCCCTGACATTCCGTTACACTATCCAGTGGCCGTGACATTTGCGACACAAGCCGCAACCGGTCACAGGGCTTCTGTTGCAAACAACTGATATTTCAGCGTCTTATGTGACGTGATCTACGTTCCCGGCCGAGGGACCGGCTACAATTCCGTCTTCGGACAACAACCATCGCCGGCATTCTTGAAAACCCCGACAACCAATCTGCTTCTCTATCTCGTCATCGCCACACTGACGGTTCTGGCCTGGGCCGCCTTCAACCAACCCGCCGACGACGACCCGGCCTGGCCACACGTCATTCAGGGGGTGTCGTTTTCGCCGCTGCGGGCCGAGCACGATCCCACCGAGGGTCGCTACCCGACCGCCGAACAGATCGACGAGGATCTTGCCCTGCTCGCCGGGGAGGTGGAAAGGATCCGCACCTATACCGTCAGGGCGGACCTCTACCAGATTCCGCGGCTGGCCAAGGCCCACGACCTCAAGGTGACGCTCGGCGCCCATCTCTCCGGGGAGATCCGTGAGGACGCCGAGGAGCTGAAAAAGCTCATCACGGTGGCGAAAGAGAACTGGGATACGGTGGAACGGGTCATCATCGGCAACGAGACCCTGCTGACCAACACCCTCACCGTGGACCGGCTGGCCACCTATCTGGACCGGGTGCGGCGTTCACTGCCAATGCCGGTGAGCACCGCCGAGCCTTGGCACATCTGGCTGCAACACCCCGAACTGGTCCAACGGGTCGATTTCATCGCCGTCCATCTACTGCCCTACTGGGAGGGGTTGCCGGCCGACGCCGCCGTCGCCTATCTGCTGAAACGCTACCGGGAGCTGCAGGCCGCCTACCCCGACAAGCCCATCGTCATCGGCGAGGTGGGCTGGCCCAGCAACGGCCGCCAGCGCGAGGGCGCCGTACCGTCGATCAGCAACCAGGCGATGTTCCTCAAGCGGTTTCTCGCCCTGGCCAGCAACGAGGGGTGGGACTACTTTCTGATCGAGGCCTTCGACCAGCCATGGAAGGCGGAGACCGAGGGCGGCGCCGGCGCCTACTGGGGGCTGTACGATGTCGAGCGCAATCCCAAATTCTCGTTCACCGCGCCGGTGGTGGAGATTCCGCAGTGGAGGCTGCTGGCGCTGATCTCGGTGGCCTTCGCGATTCTGGTGCTGGGCCCGCTGTTGCGCGGTGATCACAGCCTCAACTCCATCGGTCGCGGCTTCCTCGCCGTGGTCACCTTCGCGGCCGTCACCGCCATCGTCTGGCTGATCTACAGCTATACCAAACAATACCTGACCTGGAGTTCGATCGTCCTCGGCATCGTCATGCTGCTGGCGGTGCTCGGCCTGATCATGGTGCTGCTGGCCGAGGCCCACGAGTGGGCCGAGGCGCTGTGGGCGGGGTCGCGCCGGGTTTTCCAGCCACCGCGACTGCGGGACGACGAGCTGCCGTTCGTATCGATCCACATCCCGGCCTACAGCGAGCCGCCGGAGATGCTCAAGGAGACGCTGGATGCGCTGGCGGCGCAGGACTATCCCCACTTCGAGGTGGTGCTGATCGACAACAACACCACCGATCCGGCGCTATGGCAGCCGGTGCGCGACCACTGCGAAAAGCTCGGCCCGCGCTTCCGCTTCTTCCATTACGAGAAACTGGCCGGGTTCAAGGCCGGCGCGATGAACGTCGCGCTGCGACAGACCGATCCGCGGGCCGAGGTGATCGCCGTCATCGACAGCGACTATCTGGTCGAGCACGACTGGCTACGCGATCTGGCACCGGCCTTCAGCGACCCGGAACTCGGCATCATGCAGGCGCCGCAGGACTACCGGGACGGCGGCGAAAACCTGTTCAAGGCGATGTGCCACGCCGAATATCGCGGCTTCTTCCAGATCGGCATGGTGACCCGCAACGAACGCAACGCCATCATCCAGCACGGCACGATGACGATGATCCGCAAATCGGTGCTCGAAGAGGTGGGCGGCTGGAGTGAATGGTGCATCACCGAGGACGCGGAGCTGGGGCTGCGGGTGTTCGAGCACGGCTACAAGGCGCAGTACGTTCCCGTCAGCTACGGGCGCGGACTGATTCCCGACAACTTCCTCGACTTCAAGAAGCAGCGGTTTCGCTGGGCCTACGGCGCCATGGTGATCATGCGCCGCCATTTCGCCGAGCTATTTGGTTTCCGCCCCACCCAGCTCACCCGCGGACAGCGCTATCACTTCATCGCCGGCTGGCTGCCGTGGGTCTCGGACGGGCTCAGCCTCGTCATCAACATGACCGCGCTGGCCTGGACCGTCGGCATGATCGTGCTGCCGGAACACTTCGATCCGCCACTGATGATGTTCGCGCTGTTCCCGCTTGCGCTGTTCGCCTTCAAGCTGATCAAGCTCACCCTCCTCTACCAGTTGCGGGTGCGCGCCAACCTGCGTCAGAGCATCGGCGCCGCCATCGCCGGCCTGTCGCTGGCCCACGGCATCTCCCGCGCCGTGATCCAGGGGCTGACCAGCAGCAACCTCGGTTTCTTTCGCACGCCGAAGATGGCGAGCCACTCCGCCTTTCTCCAGGCCCTGAACCATGCCCGCGAGGAGCTGCTGCTGCTCATCGCTCTATGGGTCGGTGCCTGGGGGCTCTGGGTCGTCCACGGCTTCGGCATGCCGGACATCCGTATCTGGGTGACGATGCTGCTGGTGCAGTCCATCCCCTATGGAGCCTCGGTGGTGATGAGCCTGATCAGCAGCCGGCCCGATCTGCCGGCCAGCCTGATCGGCACGATGGAGACACTCGGCAAACCCGGGCCCGGCTCTGGCAACGTCACCCCGGCGACCACCCGCCACTGAATCGGGGAACGGCGGAACCCAACCCCTCGCCGCCGGGCCGTCACCGAGCGGCTATCGACGCAAGAACCCCTGCCGCCGCAGAAACGCCAGCATGTGCGCCCGCTTTTTCTTCTGCAGCGTGGCCGCGGTCTGTTCCGTCCAGTCGCTCTGCTTCCGGTTGCGACTGCGGCTGGCATAGTAGTCGGCCATGACACGATCGTAGGCCCGCAACTGGTCGGCCACCTTGTCCCGATCATAACGGTCGGTGTGGAGAACGGCCTCCAGCGGCATGCGCGGCTTGGGCTCGCAGGGTTCGTCCGGCCAGCCGAGGCAGAAACCGAAGGCAGGAAAGACCAGCGGCGGCAACGACAAGATGTCGGCGATCAGCGCCGGGTCGTTGCGTATGCCACCGATGAACACCCCGCCCAATCCGGCCGACTCCGCCGCCAGCGCCACGTTCTGTGCCAACAAGGCGGTGTCGATGATGGCCGCGAGAAACTGCTCGGTGTACTCCCCCAGCGTACCCCGCCCGGAGAGCCTGCAAGCCTCGTTGCTGCGCAGCAGGTCGGCACAGAAGACGAGGAATTCCGGCGCCTCGACGACCCAGGCCTGGTCTCCGGCCGCTTTCGCGATCGCCGCCCGCGCCGCGCCATCGGTGATGCGGACGATCGAGTATCCCTGAATGAAGCTGGAGCTGGCCGCGCACTGAGCACTCTCCAGTATCGAGAGCAACAACGACTCGTCCACCGGCCGGTCACGAAAGCTGCGTTGGGAACAGTGCTGGCGCTGCAGCGCCATCACCGCCGTCAAGTCGTTGGTTTCACCCGACATCGAAGCCTCCTCGGCCCGAACGTTTCATAAAAATGCAGGATCCCGCCGGACCGCTCCGCCCGATTCCGGCCGCGCGCCGCTCAGCCCACCGGGTTGCGCAGTGTACCGATGGGCTCGATGGTGATCTTCACCTCGTCACCCGAGCGCAGGAAACGTGGCGGATCGAACCCCATCCCCACCCCGGCGGGCGTGCCGGTGGCAATCACATCGCCCGGCTGCAGCGTCATGCCCCGCGACAGCGTCGCGATCAGCGTCGGGATATCGAAGATCAGATCGGCGACACAGCCTTCCTGCCGCAGTTCGCCATTGACCCGCGTCCTGACCTTCAGCACGGTGGGATCGGGGATCTCATCGGCGGTGACGATGGCCGGCCCCATCGGACAGTAGCCATCGAGACTCTTGCCGAGGAACCACTGCCCGTGCCGCTTCTGCAGGCGCCTCGCCGTGACGTCGTTGACGATGGTATAGCCGAAGACGTGCGTCATCGCATCGGCCGGGGCGATTCCGCGCCCGCCCTTGCCGATGACCACCGCCAGTTCCCCCTCGTAGTCGGTGGAGTCGGTGTCGTCGAGATAGGCCGGAATCTGCGCGCCGGGACCGATCACCGCCGTCGTCGCCTTGGTAAAGACCATCGGATGCGCCGGTGGCTCGGCCGGTTGCGGATCACCGTCCGACGGCTCGATGAAACGCACCTCGCCGACATGCTCGCGGTAGTTCTTGCCGATACAGAGAATATTGCGCGGCGGCACCGGAATCGGCGCCAGCAACTCCACCTCGGCCAGATGATACCGGGCCGGCAGATGCGGCGTGTTCATGCGCACGACGCGCAACGCCTCGGCGCCGCCGGCGATCAGCGCCAACATCGACCCCGGCGCCCGCAGATAGCGTCCCGAGATCTGTACCACCTCACTGCGACCATCGGGAATCACGCCGAGGCAAGGGGCGCGGTCATTGCCTTTCGTCTTTCTGAACGTCACCAGCCGCATGATGGCTCTCCGGGGAGTGTGCGGGCGACTGTAGCGAATTCGGCGGGAATGGGAAAGCCGCTGCGGCGATGGACACCAGTCCCCGAGGACCCTCGGGTCATCCCTCAATTCGAGCCACCGGTCGGAACAACCCTACGCTCAACACCGAAAAAGCGACCCCAGCAACGGTATTCGCCCCTCTGCCTGCGGTTCAATGCCGCCGACCAACCCCCAATGGACTGGCACGATGAAAACGATAGCGGTCTCCATCACCCTGCTGATCTCGCTTCTGGCCGGCACAGGCATCGCCACGGCGGCCAATGTCCCCACCACCATCACCGGCGCGACCACCGTGGACGCCGATGCAGCCTATCGATTGTTTCGGCAGGGCGCGCTCTTCGTCGATGTGCGCAAACCCAAGGGTTACGACATGGGCCGCGTGCCTGGCGCGGTCAGTCTGCCGCTACACGGTGGCTTCGACCACGAGAGGCTCGGCGCGCTGGCCAGCACCGACGACAAACTGGTGATCTACTGTGGCGGCCCGCGCTGCCCGCTGAGCGCAAGAGCGGTGGAAAAGGCGGTGTCCTGGGGTTATCGGTCGGTCTATTTCTTTCGTGACGGGCTGCCCGGCTGGCAGAAAGCCGGCTATCCGGTGGAATAGCCCGTACCGGACGGATCCTTCCCCCCAACGACAACCGGTTCAGAACCATGACGATCAAGACCCGGATCAATCTGCTGACGGCCACATTGATGCTGCTGCTGGTGGCCGCCAGCTTTCTCACCAGCCAACAGCTGCTGCAGGCCGAGCGCCAACGCTATGTCGAAACCACCATCAACGGCCATCGGGTATTGTGGCAGGCACTCATCGACAACCGGCTCGAGGCGATGGTCAATGCCGGTCGCCTGCTGATGCGCGATGCCGAAACCCTGGCGGCGCTACGGGCCGCGGATCGTGACGCGCTGATGCGCAACGCCCGCAACAGCCATATCCTGCTCAGCGCGGAGGGCATCATCAGCACGCTGATCCTCTACGATGCTGGCGGCAACATCGTCTTCTCCGCGCCGCAGCCAATGTCCGGCAGCGCCGGCGCACTGGTACGTCAGGCATTGGCCACCGGCAAGGTACAGAAGGGTTTGCAGCGCAATCCGGCCGGCCACCTGGAGATCGTCACCGCCACGCCCCTGTTTTCCCGCGGCCAACCCATTGGCGTGGGCGTCTACGGTCTCGGGCTCGACCCGCTGCTGGCGCAATTTCGCGCCCTCAATGGCGCCGAGGCCTTCGTCATCGACACCGGCGGACGCATCGAATACCTGACGGACGAAACACTGCGGCCGCTGGTCGAATCCCATTTCGAGCCAGCCACCGAGGCAACGATGATCACGGTGGAGACCGGCGACACGACGCAGTCGGTCGCCACGCTGCCACTGACCGATCGCGATGGGAAACTGCTCGGTCACCTCATCGCCGCCCACGATGACACGGCCACCGAACAGGCGCTGACGCGGATCGGGCGGCTGACCGCCGCCGTCGTCGTCGGCATGATCATCCTGTCGATCGCCCTGCTGAGCTGGCTGCTGCGCCGCGCCTTCCAGCCACTGGATGCCGTCGTCCGGGTCAATGGCGACATCGCCGCCGGCAGGCTCGACACGCCGATCGACCACCACGGGCGCAATGACGAGACGGGTCGCCTGTTGAGCGCGGCACAGACCATGCGGGACCGCCTCCGGCATGTCGTCGGCGAGGTCCGGCGGGGCGCCGACCATGTCCGCAGCCTGTCGTGCGAGATCGCCAGCGCCAACGGCGAACTGGCCCAGCGCACGGCGGAGCAGGCCAGCAGCCTGGAGGAGACGGCGGCGAGCATGGATGAAATCGCCGTCACATCACGGCGCAATGCCGACGACGCCAACGCCGCCAGCGAGCTGGCGCGCGAGGCGATGGACAAGGCCAACGAGGGCGCCGAGGCGATCACCGCCACCAACCGAGCCGTGGCCAATATCAGCGAACGCAGCAGAAAGATCGCGGAAATCGTCGGCCTCATCGACGACATCGCTTTTCAGACCAACCTGCTGGCACTCAACGCCTCGGTCGAGGCAGCCCGGGCAGGCGAACAGGGCAAGGGCTTCTCCGTGGTGGCGACGGAGGTACGCAACCTGGCCGAACGCTCAGCCTCCGCCGCCAACGAGGTCAAGACGCTGGTCGGCGAGACCGAAACCGCCATTGCCGAAGGCAACGAGCTGGCCGACGTCTCGGCCACTGCCCTCAACGCCATGGTCTCCTCCGTCCGCCGCGTTCACGAGCTGATCGGCAACATCGCGAAGGCGTCGCAGGAACAGGCCGCCGGTATCCGCGAGATCAATGCCTCACTCGCCACCATCGACGCCACCACGCGGGACAACAGCAGCGCGGTCGAGGAAACCGCCACCGCCAGTCACGCACTGGCCGACGAGGCCGCCGCGATGGCGAGTACCATGGCCTTTTTTCATCTCGGCGAAACCACGCGGCAAGAGAACGAGCAGCGGCCATCCACCCCGGTGCCGACCGTCGAGGCAGCGTCGTCAGCGGGCGAGAAAAGGATTGGTCCGCCGCTCGTCGCCAATGGTTGACACGGCGCCATGCCCGGGCACGATGGTCACGTCGTCCGGCAGTGACATCAGCTGCGTCTCGATCGAATGGATCAACGTGCCATGGTCCCCCCCGGGAAAATCGGTCCGTCCGATCGAACCCTTGAATAGCACATCGCCAACGAAGACGACGCGCTCCATCGGGCAGTAGAACACCAGATGGCCGGGCGTGTGTCCCGGACAGTGGCGCACCTCGAAACGCAGGTTGCCGACCGTCACTTCATCCCCCTGCCCCAGCCAACGATCCGGGGTGAAGTCGTGCACCTCCCAGTCACCACCGAACATGGCCGCCTGTTGCTGCATCGCCGCCGCGAGAAAAGCATCGTCGGCATGCGGCCCGAGAATCGGCACGCCGTGTCGTGCCGCCAGCGGCTGCGCCACGCCGGCATGATCGAGATGGGCATGGGTGATGAGGATGCAATCGAGCGTCCCGCCGCTGGCTGCCAGCACCGACTCCAGCCGCTCGATCTCTCCACCGGGATCGATCAGCGCCGCCCTGCCCGTCTCCTCACAGACGATACAGGAACAGTTTTGTGCAAAGGACGTGACCGGCGTGATCGTCAGTTTCATCAGCTCGAACTCCTAGGACGCGGATTTGCGGCGTTTTTTCCATGGCCCCGACAGGAAAACGGGAGGTCGTATTTTCCGCTGCCGCCTTCGAAAAAGCCATCACCGGCCCGCCGGCGCAACAGCGGGCACCGCGGACGCCACCAGAACCGGAGCGGCGCGCCCTCCAACGGCGACCCACGCCTTCGGCGGGCAAAGCCTACCCTCCATCCGTCACCCGCACCAAAGGCGCCTCTTTCCGCTCATTCGGGCGACACAACGGCCGATAACCACCCTGACGTCCCAACACGACCGGTACCCGCCACGTCGATGGCCTGCAAACACCACAGCACCCGCCGCGCTCCGCTGATCGAGGAGCTGGAACCGCGAATACTCTATTCGGCGGATCCGTTCGTCCTCTCGCCGCTGACCGTCGACGGCGCCGATGGCAGCGTCGTCACCACCGCTGTCACCCCGCCGCTCACCACTGCCGACGACCCGAGCACCGACAGCAGCACGACCGCCGTGGCGGCCCCGCTGCGCGAGGTGATCTTCGTCGATACCGCCATCGACGGCTACGAGATCCTGCTCGAAGAACTGCTGCGGTCACTACCCGACGGGCGCCAGCCGGACATCGTCCTGCTGGATGCGAACCGCAACGGCATTGCTCAGATCGACCAAAGCCTGGACGAGATCGGCCCCGTCGACGCCATCCATATTCTCTCCCACGCCGACGATGGCACCCTCAACATCGGCAACACCCGCCTCTCCCGAGAGAACATCGACGACCACGGCGACCTGCTGCTGGGCTGGCGGGAGCGACTGACGCCCGACGCCGACATCCTCATCTACGGTTGCAATCTGGCCGCCAGCCGTGATGGCATGGCCCTGATCGACGACATCGCCACCCTCACCGGCGCCGACGTGGCGGCTTCGGACGATCTCACCGGCAACGGTGCCGACGGCGGCGACTGGATACTGGAATACCACAGCGGCCTCATCGAGGCGCAGGCGCTCACCCCCGACGACCACTGGCGAGGCACGCTGGCATTGACGCCCACCAACGAGCGCCTGGTCAACACCACCACCAGCGGCGTGCAGGATACCGCCGGGGAAACCCGCGGCAGCCGCAACGCCGTGGCGATGGACAGCAATGGCAACTATGTGGTGGTCTGGAGTGACGCTGGCCAGGACGGCTCGGGCTATGGCGTCTTCGCGCAACGCTTCGATGCCGCCGGCAACAAGCTGGGCGGCGAATTCCGTGTCAACCAAACCACCGCCGACCACCAATACAGGGCTTCGGTCGCAATGGCGGACAACGGTGATTTCGTCGTCACCTGGACCAGCGAGAACCAGGACGGCCCGGCCCCGAGCATCTACGCGCGCCGCTTCAATGCCGACGGCAGCGCCGCGGGTACCGAGTTCCGGGTCAACGACGCCTTCAATGCACAGAGCAATGCCTCCATCGCGATGGCCGGCGATGGACGTTTCGTCATCGTCTGGCAGGGCAACGGCAGCGGCGACAGCGACGGAATCTACGGCAAGCTGTTCGATGCCGCGGGCAACGGGGGCAGCGAGTTCCGGATCAACGCAACTGACAATGGCGCGGAGACCAATCCCGCCGTCGCCATGAACGACAATGGCTGGTTTTCCGTCGTCTGGCACAGTGGTGGCGATCTGCTGAACACACTCTACGACGACAGCGGCAATCCCCAATATGCCGAGACCGTGGTGAATTCCAGTTTTGGCGTCACGCTGTCGGCCCACCCGGCCATCGCTCTCGACGCAACGGGCATATCGACGATTGCCTGGCGATCCGAGAACTTTTCGAACGATGGTATCTATTTCAATCAGATCGACAGCAGCGGGAGCAAATTGTCCACCAGTGGCGAGAATGTCAGCGGCTCGGGAGACCCCGACTCCACCAGCCCCTCGATTTCACTGGACAGCACGACGGGTAGTTTCATCATCGTCTATGAGGAAACCGTCAGCGGAAACGGCAAGGAGATCTTCGCGGCCGCCTACGCCAGCGACCGGACGCTATTATGGGGACCAACCCAGATCAACCAGACCACCAACAACGACCAGCTCAACGCATCGATCGCCCTGCTGGACACCTCCAATTTCGTCACCGTCTGGAGTGGTGAAGGCAATGGCGACAGCGACGGGGTATTCCTGCGCCAGTACAGCACCAACACCCTGACCGTCGATACGGCCAGTGACATCAGCGACGGCGACACCAGCTCGATCACCGCCCTGCTCGCCAACAAGGGCGGCGACGGCAGCATCTCCCTGCGCGAGGCCATCCTCGCCGCCAACAACACCGCCAACGGCAACACACCCGACAGGATTGTCTTCGATGTCGCTGGTACACAAACCATCACCCTCGGCAGCGCGTTGCCCGTGATTTCGGATGCGGTGGTCATCGACGGCACCACCGACCCCGACTTTGCCGGCAGCCCCGTCATCCAGCTCGATGGCAGCGGTCTCGGTGCCACCACCGACGGGCTGAACGTCAGCGCTGGCGGCTCCACCATACGGGGGCTCGTCATCACCGGTTTCGGAGGCGATGGCATCGACCTCAACGGCAACGGAAACAATCTGGTCGAGGGCAACTACATCGGGGTCGGCACCGACGGCGCAACGGTTGCGGGCAACGGCACCGGCATCCGAATCTCTGCCGGATCGGCCAACAACACCATCGGCGGCACCAGCACCGGCAGCCGCAACATCGTCTCGGGCAACAGCGCCTACGGCATTCTGATACAGGACAGTGGGAGCACCGGGAACACGATCATCGGGAACTATATCGGCACCAATGCCAATGGCGACACCGGGCTCAGCGGTTCCGCCACCGGCCTACGCATTTTCGGCGCGGACAACAACACCATCGGCGGCACCACCGCCGCATCACGAAACCTCATCTCCGGAAACGCATTCGGCGTCAGCCTCTACGACGCCGACGGCAATAGCGTGCAGGGCAACTACATCGGCACGGATGCCAGCGGCCTCCTGAACGCGGGCAACACCAACAGCGGGATCATCATTCAGGGCACCTCCGTCAACAACACGATCGGCGGTACCGGCACGGGCGAGGCCAACATCATCGCCAACAACAATGGCAGCGGTGTGCTGCTCGCATCCACCGTCGTCGACAACACCATCCGTGGTAACAGCATCTACGGCAACACCGGTCTGGCCATCGACCTGAACGGCGATGGCAGCGCCAACCCCAACG
>Ga0256914_1001871_pt1 | contig 18170 bp, 14 predicted proteins | sample HulkmetaG_FD_191571 | JGI IMG/M metagenome (GOLD analysis project Ga0256914, IMG submission 191571) | Hydrothermal chimney microbial communities from Main Endeavour vent field at the Juan de Fuca Ridge, Pacific Ocean - Hulk | ecosystem: Environmental > Aquatic > Marine > Hydrothermal vents ... | reverse complement strand
ACATCGTGGCCCTGAACACATATGAGGGGCTGACCTTCTACCCGCCCGACGACCCCCGCGCGCGGCGCTGCCCAGACTCGGACCAAGTGGATACCATGTCGCCGCACTTCACTTCGCGCATCCCCGCCCCCGAGGCCTGGCGGCGCTTCGACTATCTCAATGCCCAACTGCAAAAGCACGGCATCTATATCATGCTCAGTGTGCACTGGACCCGCGACTACGGCACTAACGATGTGGATGTGCCGCCCTTCGGCCCCAAAGTCCCTGACCGGGACGCCTGGCAGCAGGCCATCGCGGATTTGCAGCACCGGGCCAACTGCTGGGGCTACGCGTCGGTGATGGATTTGCAAAAGATGCTGCCCACCTTCGACGAGCGCGCCTTGGCCTTGGAAAAAGAGTTCCTCACCACCCTGCTGACCCATGTCAACCCCTATACGGGCCTGGCCTACAAAGACAGTCCCCAGGTGCTCACCCTGGAGATGGTCAATGAGTTCTCGTCCATCTACACCATCGTCAACGGCAACCGTTATTACGATGACCGCTGGACCCAGGGGTTTCCGGGCCTGCGCTATTTTCAAGACCAACTCGAGGCTCGCTGGCGGGCGTTCTTGACTGCGGAGGGCGCGCCGTATTTTGACCTGTATCTGGAAGCGCCCAGCCCGGTGCCCTATGAACATCGTGAACGGCTGCGGGTGGCCTTTTTGTACGGCCTGGATCAGGCGTATTATCAGGCCCTGGCCGACCACCTGGACCAGTTGGGGGCCCAGGTGCCGCTGACTTTTTCGACCTTGTGGCGCGGCGAGCCCGACGCGTATCGGGTCTGGGCCACCGAGGGCATCGCCCACGCCGAGAATCATGTCTACGCCAATCCGGCGGTGGTGGAGCCCTTCGTCGACCACCCTGACGAAGACGGCGCGTTCTTCACCGAGCCAGCCCACCCCTATGAGGATTTCATCTACAGTTTGGCCGTGACGCAGTCGGTGGCCGGCAAGCCGTACATTGTGGGGGAAATCAACCTTGCGGCCGGCGCGAGCGAGGATTTCGCTGGCCTCTTGACCACCCGGCTCCACAAGCGCTCCATGCAGTTGCTGGCCGCGGCCGCGTATGGCCGTTTGCACGACTGGGCCGGGGTGATGTGGTTCGCGTGGAATCACGGCGACGCGCGCGTCGCGGCCAACGGCCGGGGCCGGAACGAACGGGCGCCGCACGACATGACTGACCCCGCCGACCGGGAGGCGGTCACGGGCAACCTCATCGAAGACGCGGTCTTTCTGGACCACCTGCGCACCGCGGGTTGGATGTTCACCCAAGGGCTGGTCGCGACCTCGACGGCCCCCATCGTGCTCCATGTGCCCGTGGAGGGCGACGATGCGTTGTGGTCCTATGTCGCTGGCTACCCGGTGCGGCCCTATAGGCTGCCCGTGCCTGGATGGCCCAACATCTCCGCGGTGCGCAAAGTGTACGGCGCTCCACCGCCCGCGGAGGCGCCCGCGGCACGGCCGCGCTACTTGGAGGAACCGCCCCATCCCTTGGTCTCAGACACCGGCCAGATCGTCAAGGATGTGCTGCGCGGCCAACTCACGGTGGACGCGCCCCAGGCCGAGGCCTTCAGCGGCTACTTGGACGCCGCGCGGCCCGCAGGGCTGGATGTGCTGCGCTTGGACACGCCGCAGGGGTTTGCCACGGTCATCTTGGTGGCTTTGGATGGACGGCCGTTGGAGGCCAGCCGGCATTTGCTGATCAGCCGCACCTATGTGGCCGGCGTGACCGGCCCCGACGACATCGCCCAGGGGCATGACGCGGACGGTCCGGCCATCACCTTAGTTGGGGTGCTGCCGGGCCCGTGGGAAGTGCGCTTTACCCGCACGCGAGGCGCGGTGGCCGCCGGGACGGCGCGGATCATGGCCGCGGCGGATGGGCTTCTGGCGCTGCCCGCGGGCGCGTGGCGCGAGGCCGAGTTGGTGCACGCGGGGGCCGCGTCGGAGGCCCGGCCCACGCCATAGCGACGCGGGGTTGGGATCACACCCCAGAGGATGCGGCTCGCGCGCGGGCCTGCAAAAACGCGAGTACCCGTTGCCGCAACTCGGCTTGGACGACCTCCCACGGTCGGGTGGCGTCGAGCACGAGCCAACGCTGGGGCTCGGCCGCGGCCAATTCCAGATAGCCTTGCCGCACCCGACGGTGGAAGTCCAGATCCAGGCGCTCCAGCCGGTCGCGCCGGCCGTGGTTGCGGGCCAGGCCTTGCTCGACCGGGAGATCCAACAAAATGGTAAGTTCCGGCCATATCCCTTGGACTGCGAACGCGATGAGTTCGCGCAATTGCTCTAACGAGAAACGGCCGTGCCCATAGCCTTGATAGGCCAAAGTGCTGTCTGCGAAGCGGTCGCACAGCACGATGTCCCCCCGTTGCAGCGCGGGCCGGATGACTTCTTCCACATGTTGGGCCCGGTCGGCCAAGAACAACAGCACCTCGGCCCGCGGATGCAGGTCGCCATATTCGGGCTGCAGCAGTACCTCACGGATCTGCTGGCCAATGGCCGTGCCGCCGGGCTCGCGCGTGGTGACCACTGGATGCTGCTGCGCGCGCAAAAACTCGGCCAACGCGCGCAACTGGCTTGTCTTGCCGCTACCTTCTGGGCCTTCGAAAGTGATGAAGACACCACGGCGGGATGAGGGCATGGGGCGTGTTCCTGCCAGAGATGAGGGGCGTGTCTTGTTCCAGAATCTATTGACGCCCCAAGTATATCATTCCTCACGCGGGCAAACGCCCAGGGGCTCAGCCCTTCAATGTCGACCGAGCGCGGGGCAATGCGTTCGATGACGACACCGGGAATTCTGATATAAAGTGTAGACGCTAAGAGATCCGCGTTTCATCCTTCCAAGCCGTAGTATAATCCCTTTGCACGCCTTAGGACGACCCCAGGTTGTTCGGTCTCAAGGAGAGAGTTCTATGACCCACCTCTTTGCCGCTGCTCGCGATACGCTTCGCACCTCCCACGGCGACTATGTCATCTATCGGTTGGACTATCTGGAAAAGGCCGGGCTGTTGTCGGCGTTGGATCGCCTGCCGTTTTCCATTCGGGTGTTGCTCGAGGCCGTGCTGCGCAACGCCAATGGCCACGAGGTGACCGAGGACGACGTGGTCAACTTGGCCCGCTGGCAGCCGCAGGGCGAGCGTCCGACCATGCCCTACTTGCCGGCTCGGGTGGTGATGCAAGACTTCACCGGTGTGCCCGCGGTGGTCGATTTCGCGGCCATGCGCTCGGCCATGCATCGGGCCGGCGGCGACCCCAACCGAGTCAACCCCGTCGTGCCCGCGGACCTCATCATCGACCATTCGGTCCAGGTCGACTTCTTCGCCTTGCCCGACGCGCTGCTGCGCAACATGGAGATGGAATTCCGGCGCAACAAAGAGCGCTACACCTTCCTCAAATGGGGTCAGCGCGCGTTCCAAGGGCTGCGGGTTGTGCCTCCGGGCAAGGGCATCATCCACCAGGTCAACATCGAATATCTGGCCCAGGTGGTCATGGCCCGCGAAGTGGACGGCGAGCGGGTGGCCTTCCCCGACACGTTGGTGGGCACTGACTCGCACACCACCATGGTCAATGGCCTGGGCGTGGTCGGTTGGGGCGTGGGCGGCATCGAAGCCGAGGCGGCCATGCTGGGCCAGCCCATCTACATGCTCACCCCTGACGTCATCGGCTTCAAACTGTATGGGGAACTCCCTGAGGGGGCCACGGCCACCGATTTGGTGCTCACCGTGACCCACATGCTGCGCGAGAAGGGCGTTGTGGGCAAGTTCGTGGAGTTCTACGGCCCTGGTTTGGCCGCGCTCAGTCTGCCCGACCGGGCCACCATCGCCAACATGGCCCCCGAGTACGGCGCGACCATGGGCTTCTTCCCCGTGGATCAGGCCACTTTGGACTACTTGCGCTTGACCGGCCGCTCCGAAGAAGTCATCGAGCGGGTGGAGCGCTACACCAAAGAGCAGGGCCTGTTCCGAACGGCCGACACGCCCGACCCCGAATACACCGACACGTTGGAGTTGGACCTGAGCACCGTTCGGCCCACCATCGCGGGCCCCAAACGGCCGCAAGATTCCATCGACTTGGCCGAGGCCAAAAAGGCCTTCCGCGTGGCCCTCACCGCGCCCAAGGGCTTGCATGGCTTTGGCCTCAAAGAGGAAGATCTCTCCCGCAAGGCCACGGTGCGCTTCAACGGCCACAGCGAGGAAATCACCCACGGCTCGGTGGTCATTGCCGCGATCACCTCGTGCACCAACACCTCCAACCCCGCGGTGATGATCGGCGCGGGGCTGGTGGCCAAAAAGGCCGTCGAAAAGGGCTTGCAGGTCAAGCCTTATGTCAAGACCAGCCTGGCCCCAGGCTCCCGGGTGGTTACCGAATACCTGCGCAAGTCGGGCCTGCTCGACTACCTGGCCCAGTTGAACTTTTATGTCGTCGGCTACGGCTGCACTACCTGCATTGGCAACTCAGGCCCCCTGCCCCCGGCCGTGGCGCAGGCCATCGTCGAGGGCGACTTGGTCGTCGCCGCGGTGAGTTCGGGCAACCGCAACTTCGAGGGCCGGGTGCATCCCTTGGTGCAGGCCCACTACCTCATGGCGCCGCCTTTGGTCGTGGCCTATGCCATCGCGGGCACCGTAGACATCGACTTGGTGACCGAGCCTTTGGGCTACGACCCCCAGGGCAACCCCGTTTATCTGCGGGACATTTGGCCTTCGGCCGAGGAAATCCGCGCCATCATCGCCCAATATGTTTCGCCCGAATTGTTCGCGGAGAAGTACAAGGACATCTTCAAGGGCACCGAGTTGTGGGACCAACTCGCGGCCGCGGACAGCGCGCTTTATCCGTGGGACCCCAACTCTACTTACATCCAAGAGCCGCCCTTCTTCAAGCCCTTCGGCGTAGAGCCGCCGGGCATCCGCGACATCCTGAACGCGCGGGCCTTGGTGGTGTTGGGCGATTCGGTCACCACCGATCACATCTCGCCCGCGGGCACCATTCCGCCTGAGAGCCCCGCGGGGCAATATCTGCTCAGCAAGGGCGTGCCGCCCAGCGAGTTCAACACCTACGGCTCCCGCCGGGGCAATCACGAGGTCATGATGCGGGGCACCTTCGCCAATGTGCGCTTGCGCAACCGGCTGGTGCCGGGCAAAGAGGGCTGGTGGACCGTGCATTTGCCCGACGGCGAGGAGATGACCATCTACGACGCGGCCATGCGCTACAAAGAGGAAGGCGTGCCGCTGGTGGTGCTCGCGGGCAAGGAATACGGCACCGGCTCAAGCCGCGACTGGGCGGCCAAAGGCCCTGCGCTGCTGGGCGTGCGCGCGGTCATTGCGGAGTCCTTCGAACGCATTCACCGTTCCAACTTGGTGGGCATGGGCGTGCTGCCGTTGCAATTCAAGCCCGGCGATAGCATCGACAGCCTGGGCCTGACCGGCCGTGAGGCCTTCTTCATCGAGGGCCTGGGCGAGGACTTGACGCCCGGCGCGACGGTGATGGTGCGCGCGGCGCGCGACGATGGCACGACCATCACGTTCCCTGTGACCGTGCGGCTGGATACGCGCGTCGAGGTCGAATACTATCGCAACGGGGGCATTCTGCACACCGTGCTGCGCCGCATGATTCGCGCGTTGTAAGCGCGAGGCGGGTTGCGCGTTGCGCGACGCGTTTGGAGGGCCTCGGGGCTTGGCTGTGCCGCGAGGCCCTTTCGCTTCCCAGGGGGCGGCGCGATGCGTGCACCGCGCTCGAGCGTCGAAAAGGCGTGCTTTGTCGCGCGAGCCCGCGCGCGGTCATTGGGGGCCGCGCGGGGCGGCGCGTGGACCAGGGCGCGCGGCGCGCGGGCCTCATTCCATCTCGCGGCGGCCCAGCAGCGCGCGCATGAGCGTGGTTTGGTCCGCGTATTCCAGATCGCCCCCTGTGGGCAGGCCTTGGGCCAAGCGCGTGACCTTCACGCCCAGAGGTTTGAGTCGTTGGGCCAGATACACCGCGGTCGCATCGCCTTCCAGGCTGGGGTTGGTGGCCAAGATGACCTCGCGCACCCCCTCTTCGCGCACCCGCTGCTCCAATTCCCGAATGCGCAAGTCATCCGGGCCGATGCCTTCGATGGGCGAGAGCACGCCGTGCAACACATGATACACGCCCTGATAGAGCCCGGTGCGTTCCAAGGCGACGACATCCAAGGGGTCTTCGACCACACACACTACCTGGGTGTCGCGACTGGGGTCACGGCAAATGCTGCACAGCGGCTGCTCCGCCTCGGTGAAGTGAAAGCAGCGCTGACAATACGCGACGCCTCGGTGCAATTCGTCCAGCGCGTCGCGCAGGCTGCGCGCGACTTCTTCGGGCGCGCGCAGCAAATAGAGGGCCAGGCGGGCCGCGCTCTTGGGCCCAATGCCAGGGAGCCGTTCAAAGGCTTCGATGACCGCGCGCACGGGTTTGGGCAAGGCCGTTGGTACGGGCATGGCGCTTCCTCACAGTTTTTGGACGAAATCGGCCAATAGCATTTTAACCGTGCCGTCTGCGAAGACCACCTCGATGACCTCATCGCCGGCGCTGATTTCCACCCGCTGCACGACGCCTTCGCCCCACCGGGGATGGATGACCCGATCGCCGACGCGAAACCGTGGCCGTCGCGACCGCCGCGCGCGGCTCGTTGCTGGGGCGCGTGATCCGACACGGCCGCGCCCTCGGCCGCGCGCGGAGCGTTCCCCCAACCCCCGCTGGCGAGCCAAGCGCGGGAACAACTTGGCCCAGTCGCCCTGGGTTAGGGGCGGGGCCAAGGGCTGCAAGAAGCGGCTGGGCTCGGCAAAGTCCAAGCCGCCGTAGGCCAGGCGATATTCGGGCACCAGCAGAAAAAGATGGTCTTTGGCGCGGGTGAGGCCCACATAGAACAGCCGGCGCTCTTCGTCCAAGGCTTCGGGATCGTCGACCGAGCGGCTGTGGGGCAACAACCCTTCGACCAGGCCGACCAGGAAGACCACCCGAAACTCCAGCCCTTTGGCCGCGTGGATGGTGAGCAGGGTCAAGCCCTCTTCGCCGGCCTGCAAGGTGTCTTGGTCAGAGACCAGCGCGATGCGTTCCAAGAACGCAGCCAGGCCTTGGTCTTCATATTCCACGGCCAAGCGGCGTAGTTCTTTGACGTTTTCCCAACGTTCTTCGCCTGTGTCGGTGCCGTCGCGCAGATAGGCTTCGTATTCGGTATCCGCGACGATGCGATCCAGCAGTTGCGCGGGCGAGAGTTCGGTCACCCGCAAGTGCCAGGCTTGCAGCCACGCGGCCACACGGTACAGGGCTTTCAGGGCCCGGGCGCTGAGCGCGCCGGTCCAGTCCTCGGGGTGTTCGGCCAGGTGCAAGAGCGCGCGCCCGGGGCTCAGACCGCGTGCCGCGGCTTGGGCGTAGAGCGCTTGCAGCGTGCGCGCGCCAATGCCCCGGGGTGGCACGTTGATGATGCGCTCCAGGCTGGCTGTATCGTCGGGGTTGAAGGCCAAACGCAAGAACGCGACCAAGTCGCGGATTTCGCGACGGCCATAGAAGCGTTGCGCGCCCACCAACCGATAAGGCAGGCCCACCCGCAGCAGTTCCTCCTCCACCGGCCGCGATTGGGCATTGGTGCGATACATGACGGCCATCTCGCCCAGCGGGATGCCCTGTTCTCGGGCCAAGGTCACCGCGGCTTGCACGATGAACGCGGCTTCTGCAGCCTCGTCGAACACTTGCTTGAGCACCACGGGTGGACCATTGCCCCGGACCGCGCGCAAGTTTTTGCGGTGTTTGCGGGGCCGGGTATGCAGCACGGCCATGGCCGCGTTCAAAATATTTTGGGTCGAGCGGTAATTCTCTTCGAGATAAATGATTTGCGCATCCGGAAAATCGGCCTCGAACCGCTGCAAATTGCGATAATCCGCCCCGCGCCAGCGGTAAATGGATTGATCCATGTCGCCGACCACGAACACTTGGCGATGTTCCGCGGCCAGCAGATGCACCAGCCGATATTGGATCGCGTTGGTGTCTTGAAATTCATCGACCAGCAAATGGCGGAACAGGGTCTGGTAGCGCGTGCGTACTTCGGGGTGGGTCTCCAGCAGGTGCACGGTCCACAACAGCAGGTCGTCGAAATCCAGCAGATTGGCCTCGAGCAAGCGCTGCTGATACTGGGCGAAGATCTTGGCTACGACTTCGTCTCGATACGAGCGCCGTGGGAATGTCTCGGGGGTGTGGCCTTCGTTTTTGGCCCGAGAGATGGCCGCGCGCACCGCGGGCACGCGGTAGGTCTTGTCGTCCAAACGAAGGTCGTGGCGGATGATCTGCCGCAGCAAACGCTTCTGGTCGTCTTCGTCCGCGATAACGAACGAGCCCGTGAACGGCAAGAATTGGGCCTCGCGGCGCAATGTGCGGGCACAAAACGCGTGAAACGTACTGACCGTCAGGCCTTGCATCCGGCGTCCGAGCAGGCTCTCGAGGCGTTCGGCCATCTCGCGCGCGGCCTTGTTGGTAAACGTGACGGCCAAGATGTTCCAAGGCCGCGCGTGGCCTTCGGCCAACAGCCAGGCCGTGCGATATGTCAGGACGCGCGTTTTGCCCGAGCCGGGGCCCGCCATAACCAGCACCGGCCCGGGGGCCGCGGTGACCGCGGCTTGCTGTTGGGCGTTGAGTTCCAAAAGCCAGTCGTGCATCCGTGCGCCTCGGGGGTGGGGGATAGGCTCCGCCGCGGCCGGGCGGGTTTGGGCCTCATTTTTCGGCCCAATGAATGGCCACCGTGCCCAACATTCGCTTGCGGTAGCCAATGCGCCGGAAGCCCGCGGCGGCCAAATGCGCGGCCAGTTGTGCCGCGGTCAAAAAGCGCTCGCTGGACGCGGGCAGATAGCGATATGCCTGAGCATCGCCCGCGATCAGCCGCCCCAGCAGGGGGATGACCCAACGGAAGTGCAAGCGCACCAGCGCGCCCACCAGGCCAGCAGGCGGCGGGGTGGTCTCCAAGATGACGACGCGGCCGCCAGGGCGCAGCACTCGATGCTGCTCGCGCAGGGCCTGCAGCACATCGGCCACATTGCGCAGCAAAAAGCCCGAGACCACCGCGTCGAACGTTCCATCCGCGAAGGGCAAGCGTAGCGCATCGGCCGCGAGCCATGTCAGCGCGGCGTGGCCCGCGCGTTGCCGTCCGACGCGCATCATGGGCAGGGTGAAATCCGCGGCCACGACCCGCGCGGCGGGCTGTTGACGCAGCGCCTCGCGCGCCAAGTCACCTGTGCCCGCGCCAATGTCCAGCAGCCGATGGCCGGGCGCCAGTCGCGCCCGCTGGATGACTTCGCGACGCCAGCGCACATCCTGACCGCCCGTCATCAGGCGGTTGAGCAAATCATAGCGGGGCGCGATCCGGGCGAACATGTCCCGCACATAGCGGGGCTTTTCAGGTGCAGGGGGCAACGTGGACATGAAGCGTCCTTGTCGGAGAAGGCTGTGCGTGGTTACGCTTCAGTACTCTACCACAAAAACGGCTTTGGGGCCAGGCAGAGCCTTGGCTTGCCGCCGCGCGGTCGCGCCGCCCTCGCGCGCTCGACCGCGCAGGAGGTCGACCCCGCGTGCTGAAACGCGCATCAGGCAGGCCCTGCAGCCCTTGATTTTCCCCCTCAAGGTGAGTATTGTAAGAATGCATCACAAAAGGCACCGTTTCGACGGTTCGTTATTCAGGAGGACAAAAAATGTGGCGGAAAAATCCCCTTGCATATGGCTGGCTGTGGCTTGGTTGGGCCGGGTTGCTTTTGGGCTGCGGCAATGTGCTGGGCGCGGTGCGCTCGGTGCAAGAGGCGAAGGCAACCGTCGAAGCGTTGGTGACCGAGGCGCCGGCGACGCTCGAAGCCGTGGCCACCACCGTCGCGACCGCGGCCGCGGCTCCCGCGGTGACCCCCGCGGACGAAGCCCCCGACGTCGGCGATCTCGCGCTGATCGATCCCCTCGCCGCGGACGCGGTGCGCGCCTACCGTTTGCGTTGGCAGCAAGTGTTCGTGTTGGAGGATACCAACGAAACCCATGAGTTGGTCACCCTCGAAGGCGCGGTGAACAAAGGGCAAAACGCCCAGCAGTTCTGGATGCGGGACGCGAACAAGCAGGAAATCGAATGGATCCAAATCGGCAACCAGTTTTGGGTCCGCGTGCCCGGGCAGGGTTGGTCGGCCATGGCCGCGGACGCCGTGCAGGAGATGACCCCTGTGGATCCCCACGATGTCTGGATGCCGGTCGTGGATGTGAGCGGCTGGGAGTTTGTTGGCGATGAAACCGTTGAGGGCATCCGTACCCAGCATTATCGGGCTTCCTTCCCGACTGCGCTTTGGGAATCGGAGACCGGCGAGTTCTTGGCGGGCTGGGGGATGGATGCCGACTACACCCTGCGGGCCGCGGGGCCGGCCCAGGGCGATGTTTGGATCACCCCCGAGCAGTGGGTGGTCAAGTATGATGTCCTCTTCCCCGTGATCGCGGTGGACAATCAAGGCGTTGAACACCCCGCGCGGCTGGAATGGCATTACCAAGTGTGGGATGTCAACGGGGATGTGCAAATTCAGCCGCCAGACGAAGCCGCGACGCTGGCCGAATCCCCGCTGCCTTTGCCGCCCAAGGCGCGCTTTACCGCGGCCCAACCCAACATGGGCATGTGGCTGTACTCGGTGGAAGGCATGTCGTTGGCCGAGGTGATGGACTTCTACCGTCAGCAGGCCGAGGCCGGTGCGCTGCAGTTGGAAGGGGAGACGGGTGGCATGGAAATGGGCTTCTGGCAGGTCACAGTCATCTTGCCGGATGGTGCCCGCTATCAACTCATGGCCGCACCTCAGGGCAATACGGTGGCGTTGACCATCCAAAAGCGGTAGCCGAGGCCTGACGGGTTTCACGCGAACAACAGCGCCCCCTCGCGGGGCGCTGTTGGCGTTTCTCCAGAGGCAGGGGCTGGCCCTCAGGGGCTGATCCTCGTCGTGGCTCTTCGCCGCGAGCCCGCGCGCGGCCTTGCCCCAGACGCGCGTAGCCTTTGCGCGGTGCGCTTACCCGGCTACGTCGGCCCAAGCCGCGATGATACGGTCGGCTTCGTTGTGGCTCAGCGTGAGGGGCGGCAAGAAGCGCACCACATTCATGCCCGCGGGGAGGGCCAGCACCCCGCGCTCGGCCAAGGCCCGCAAGAAGGGCGCGGCCTTGGTGCGCACCTCGACGCCCAGCATCAACCCCAAGCCGCGCACCGCGCGCACCACCGAGCCCGACACGCGCGTCAGCCCGGCGCGCAAATAGGCGCCCACGTCCGCGGCGCGCGCGGGCAAATCCTCGTCCTCCAGCACCTGTAGCACGGCCAGGGCCGCGGCCGCGGCCAAAGGGTTGCCCCCAAACGTCGAGCCGTGTAGGCCTGGCTTCAGTTCGCGCACGCGCGGCCCCATGAGCACCGCGCCGATGGGCACACCGCCGCCCAGGCCCTTGGCCACGGTGACCAAGTCAGGCTCCAGGTCATAGTGCTGAAACGCGAACAAGCGTCCCGTGCGTCCCATGCCGGTTTGGATCTCGTCCACAATAAGCAGCGCGCCTCGTTCGCGCGCCAAGCGCTGCAAACCGTGCAAAAACTCGGGGGTGGCGGGGTGCACGCCGCCCTCCCCCTGCACCACTTCCACCAGCACCGCGGCGGTGCGCTCGTCCACCACCCGCTCCCATGCTTCCAACTTGTTGAACGCCGCGTGGACGAACTCGGGCACCAACGGCTCGAAGGGCTGGCGATAGGCTTTCTTCCAGGTTGCCGAAAGCGCGCCCAAAGTGCGGCCGTGAAACCCTCGCATGGCCGCGACGATTTTGGGCCGGCCGGTGCTATAGCGGGCGAACTTGATGGCGGCCTCCACCGCCTCGGTGCCCGAATTGGCCAAAAAGACCCGCTCCAGGCCGGGCACCAGGGCCGCCAAACGCTGGAGCAGCCGCGCGCGCGTATCGTTGTAAAACGACCCTGGGCAAATCATCAGGCGCTGCGCTTGCTGCGTGATGGCCGTGACCACGGCGGGATGATTGTGCCCCACCACGGCCACGCCATGACCACCCACACAGTCCAGATACTCCCGCCCGCTGGCGTCCCACACCCGCGTGCCTTGGCCGCGCACCAGCATGATGTCGCGTTTGGCATACACGCCCGAATCGTGGCGGGCTTCGGCTTGCATGAGGGCTTGGATCTCCGCGGCAGAAAGTTGTGCGTTCATGCTGTCACCTCGGCGCCAGAATGCGGGTCATTATACCCCAACGGGCGGCCGGCGGGCGAAATTCCCCTTGCCGCGCGGCCTGTGGCGTGCTACAATTGGCCCGGAGGGATGGCCGAGTGGACGAAGGCGGCGGTCTTGAAAACCGCTGTGGGCGCTGCCCACCGTGGGTTCGAATCCCACTCCCTCCGCCTGGGTTGCGCGGGTGAGGTTGGGGGATGGGCTCCGCGTTGGCCCGCGGCGTGCGCGGTCGAAAAAGGCACCCCAAAAGCCGCGCGCCCTCTTTGCAAATCGTGCGTTTGTGGTACAATAGGGGGCGCACCGGGGGAGGTGCCAGAGTGGACGATTGGGGCCGCCTGCTAAGCGGTTGTCGGGGGAAGACCTCGACCGCGGGTTCGAATCCCGCCCTCCCCGCCTGGCTGCTCTGCGCGCCCTCGTAGCTCAGTGGATAGAGCGCCTCCCTGCGGAGGAGGAGGTCCCGTGTTCGAATCACGGCGAGGGCGCCTCAAGCCAAACGGGCCGCACGGCCCGTTTTTCCTTTTCCACCCCTTTGGGCCGGAGGTCGTATGCGTCCCCTGGTTTTGGTCACCAACGACGACGGCATCCGCTCGCCCGGTTTGACCGCGGTGGCCGAGGCCTTGGCCCCGTGGGCCGAGGTGCACATTGTCGCGCCCGCGCGGCAGTGGACCGGTGCCGGGCGCAGCATGTTCGGGCATTTGAGCGGCCGGGTGACGCGCCACGAACTGCGTGTAGCCGATGCGCGCATCCCCGCGTACGCGGTCGATGGCACCCCCGCGCAGACGGTGCTGGTGGCCCTGCATCAGTTGCTGCCCCAGCGCCCCGCCTTGGTGGTCGCGGGCATCAACGCCGGCGAGAACCTGGGCAGTGGCATCACCATCTCGGGCACGGTGGGCGCAGCACTGGAAGCCGCGGCCTCAGGTGTGCCCGCGTTGGCTGTGTCGCTCGAGGCCGATTATGAACACCACAACGCCCATACGCCCGCGTTGGATTTCACCGTCGCGGCCGGGTTTGCGGCACGCTTTGCCCAGGCCGTGGCCTCACGCGGCTTGCCCCCAGGCGTGGATGTGCTCAAGGTGGATGTGCCCGCGGAGGCCACGCCGGAGACCCCCTGGCGCATCACCCGGGTGAGCCGCCGCCGCTACTACCAAGTAGTGCCCACGCGCACAGGCGTGCCCGGCTACCGGCGGTGGCCGCATCCTGAGCAGGTCTTCGAGCCCGACAGCGACGCGTACACGCTGCAGGTCTTGCGGCAGGTCGCGGTGGCACCGTTGAGCCTCGACCTGACCGCTTGGACCCCGCGCCCCCAGGTCGAGGCTTGGCTGCGCGCCGCGCTGGCCGACCCACCTCGAGCGTGACGCAACGAGCCGCGGGGCGTTGGTATAATGACGTTGTCGTCTCGTGTGCACCGCCCCAACGGGAGAGGTTGGCCATGAACGCATCGCCCCGACCCACACCCCCGCCACGCTTGCAATTTCGCTTGCCGCCCGATTTGCCGCCTGTGTTTAGCAATTTGGCGCGCATCGCCCACACCCCTTCGGAGTTCATCTTGGACTTCGGCCGTCTGTTGCCCGGAGATCGGGCCGCCACGGTGGTGGCCCGGGTTGTGATTTCCCCTGTGGCGCTCAAGATGCTCTATCGGGCGCTGGGTGAGAACTTGGCGCGCTACGAGGCTACTTTTGGCGAAATCCCCGTGCCGGGGGCCGGGCAACCTTCGCTGGCCGAGTTGCTCTTCCGGCCCTCTTCGGGCGAGGGCCCTGAGGAGCCACCCGCGGCGGGCGACCCCACGCAAGGAGAATGAGGCATGGTGCTGCCGTTGGACGCCTTGGCCGAGCGGGTGCAGCAGGATTTCGAGGCCCGCAACGCGGCGCGCGAGCAGGCTTTGGCCCGCACCCGGCGTTTGATTCGCGCGTGTGCACGTGCCATCCAGGCTGTGCACCGTGGGGAAGTCGCACAAGCCCGCGCGTTGTTGGAACAAGCCCACACGCTGGCGCAAGCCCTGCGGGTGGACTTGGAGCCGTATCCGGATTTGTATTACGCGGGCTATACCCAAGACGCGCTCAAAGAATATGCCGAGGCCAACATTGTGTTTGGCCTGTTGCATCAAGGCCGTTTGCCCGACCCAGACGCCTTGGCCATCCCCTATAACACTTTCATGCGCGGCTTGGCCGAGGCCGTGGGTGAGTTGCGCCGCCACGTGCTCAACATCTTGCGCAACGGATATTCCCCCGAAGCCGAGACCACGTTGGCCTACATGGACGACATCTACGGCCTGTTGGTCACGCTGGACTATCCTGACGCGATCACCGGCGGTTTGCGCCGCTTGACCGACATCGCGCGCAGTTTGTTGGAGCGCACCCGCGGGGAACTGACCATGAGCCTGCGCCTTCAGGTCGTTGAGCAAGCCTTGGCGCGGTGGGCGCCGCCACGCGCGGCCGAGGACGAAACCTAACGCCCCCGGCCGTTCCGCAGGTATCCCCCAAATTGCCACGCCCCGACCGCGCGGCCGGGGCGTGGGTGTTTCAGTAGGGCGTGGCCCAACTTTCGTCGTCCTTGTACACGCGTTCGTCAATGATGCGCGCGCCTTCCACGCGCGGGCGCGGGGGCTCTACGGCTTCCAGGCGATACAGCGACGACTTGTACCAATCGTAATCCACCGTCGCGCCCAGTTTTTGCACGATGGGCAATTTCTCTTGATAGCGGAAGAAGTTGCTCTCGCCCTCGTCGGGGTACACATTGAACTGCCGGCGGATGTCGGTGATGACCAACCCCATCTCATGGATCATGCGTTGGATGGTATACCACTTGCGGCGAGAAGCCTCGAGGGTGGTCAGCCCGAAGTAGCCCGCGCTGCCTACGCCCCGCAAGGTCGAGACGCCGCGCGAGAGGAACAGTTCCAGACCGGGCACGGTCTCGACGGGGTCGGTGACGAACACATCGAACTGCCCCCGCCACGCGTCGGGAAAGGCCTGCTGCACATCGTAGACTTGGGCTTCGATGGGGAACCCCTGGGCTTGGGCCAGCCGGTTGAGGAAGGTGATCAGCCGCTCGTCGATGTCGACCACGACAATGCGCCGCGGCAGGCCCGTGAGCGCGGCGGCCAGGCTGAGCAAATCGTCGTCGCCCACGATGAAGATATCGCCGTACAGATCCCCGCGTTCGTACATGAACGCGACCCGCCGCACCACGCCTTCAGGGCTGATGTAGCCTTGATCGTAACGCTCGATGGCTTGAGGGCGGTCCGCGATGAGACCGCGATAGGCCTCCAGCACGCGGCGGAAAAACGGGCTGAGCACATAGCCGGTGCCTTCGCAGTGCGAGCAGCGCAGCGGCCCGGCGTGCACCAACGCGGCTGCGGCTTCTTGGCCGGCGGGGGTGAGCCGCGCCTGCCCGTCTTCGACCACTATCCAGCCGCGCCGCTGCAGCCCTTGCAGGCGTTCGAAGAATTCGGGCAGGGTGCCGTCTTGCGCGTCTAACAGCCGATACACGCTAAGCGGCCCGGCCTTGAGCGTCTGCAGCATTTGGCGTTCTAAGCGGTCCATGGCTTACCCCCTGTCCATGACCACATGACGATACGCCTGGGGTTGGAACTTTTCCAACAGCAGGCGAAACGCCTCGTCGGCCTGCTCGGGCTCGCCGCACGTGAAGACGTCCACATTGACCAGCCCATGCTCCGGCCAGGTGTGCACGGCCAAGTGGCTCTCGGCCAGGAGCACAACGCCCGTGACCCCATAGGGCTCGAACTGCTTGTACGCCCGGCCTTCTTCGGTCAGGCGGGCCTCCCGCACGACCTCGTCGAGGATGGCTTCCACCACTTCACGGCGGGAGATCAACTCGGGCGCCACGCCGTACAAATCGGCGATGATATGCCGCCCCACAACAACACCCGGCCCTGGGTTCCAGGCCGGGCGTGGGGTGGCATCCGCGCGTTGAGACGACAACACGGCGCGTTCTTGCGCCGTACCGACAGGGAGAACGGTGCTGAGCATGGCCCCTCCTTGTGGCAGTAGGATGAACCCGCCCGCGTACACCGTGTACTTGGGAAGGTGGCTACCCAGTATACCCGCGGCCGCTCATTTTTGCAAGGTCGGCCGCGCGCTTCTGGCGGGTCGTGCGCCCGCGCGGTTGCTGGCCTTCCCCATATTTGGGGTGGATGTCGGTGTTTTCGGGCCCTGGCCTGCAGATGTGCGGCCTGTCAGACTGACGGCTTTGGCCTCGTCAATTCGACGCGAGACCTTCGTCTTCTTCCAACACGCGCGCCGGGCCACCTACCGTGGCCACCCGTACTTCGTTGACGCCTGGCAGCACGGCCAGGTCGGCCGCGACGCTCTCGGCCAGCGTCGCGGGGCAAAGCACATGCACATTGGGCCCCGCATCCAGCGTGTAGGCCACGGGACGGCCCGCGGCCCGCCACGCGCGCACCGCGTGCATGACTTCCAGGCTGGCGCGGTGCCAATACAACAGCCGCGGCTGCGAGGTTTGCATGACCGCATGCATGAGGTGGGTGTCCAATTCCACCACTTCGGCCAATTGCGCGAAGTCGCGGCGCAAGATCGCGTCTTGGGCCAAGGCCAGGCGCCGGGGCGTGTCGGCCACTCGCGCGGCCTGCAGCGGGCTGGTGGCGGCCAGCGCGTGCCCTTGGGACGACCCCACCACCTTGGGCCGCGTGCTGACCACCGCGATGCAGTCGGCCAGGGCCCAGTGCTCGGCTGGCGCGAAGGTGTAGGCGAAGGAGTCTTCGTGCCCGCGGCCCGCGCGCCACAGCACGAACCCGCCGGGTACCGAACGGGCCGCGGAGCCCGAGCCCAAGCGGGCCAGTCGGGAGAGCGCACGCTCCGACCATGTCAGCCCAGCCGCGGCCGCGGCTGCCAAGGCCAGCGCCGCAAACGCGGACGCCGACGAGGCAATGCCCGTGCCCATGGGAAAGTTGTTCTCGCTGAGTACTTCCGCTGACCAGGCCAGGCCACTGGCCGCGCGTACCTCGTCCAACACCCGCTGCACGCGGGCCAAGGTCTCGCCTGTGACTGGGCGCCCGTGCAGCACCAGGCGGTCTGTGCCCAGATCGGGGCGAAAGGTTACCGTGGTGCGGGTCCACAGCCCTTCCAGGTTGAAGGACAAACTGTCGTTGGCCGGAATGCGCCAATAGGCATCCCGATTGCCCCAATATTTGATGAGCGCAATGTTGGGATGGGCCAAGGCTGTGGCGCGGCGAAGTTGGCTCATGGATGCTCCTCCACTTGGAAGGTGAGGGTGACGGTGGTGCGGTTACCGGCTTCGTCGCGGGCTTCGACCCGCAATGTGTGCGTGCCTGGCGTGGGGGGCCAGGCAACGATGAACGGGCCCTGGGCCCAGCGGGCCAGGGGCGCGCCGTCGATCCAGGCTCGCACTTCCGCCAAGGCTAAATCGTCTTCGGCGCGAATCTCGACGGGCAAGGCGACATCGGCCGGGGCGCGGGGGCTCGGCCGCGTATCGCAGGGTTGCACGGGGCAATAACGGCCCCCATCGCGCGGGGTGCGCACGGTGACACGCGGGGGTTGCGCGTCGACGGTCACGGGTACGGTGTAGGTGCGCACCCGGTCGTCGGCGTCGATGGCCATGAGTTGCACGGTGTAGAGGCCGGCCAAACCGGAGGTGTCCCACACCCCTAACAATCCTTGGGCCGGCGCGGGGCCTTGGGCGATGGTGATCCATTCGTCAGGGTCAGGCCCGGCGCCCACTTGCACCCGATACGCGCGCGCGGATCCGGCTACGACGCCGTACAGATGCACTTGGCCCTGCACATACGCGAACATGCCTGGCTGGCTGAGGTGCAACTCAGGGTCGGGCTCGGGCGGCCGGATGGGCGCATAGGCTTGGGGCGGCACCGGCAACCCTTGCTCTTGGGCCCACGCGCGCGCCTCGGGCGGCCACAAAAAGAACACCC
>Ga0256914_1001870_pt1 | contig 18181 bp, 17 predicted proteins | sample HulkmetaG_FD_191571 | JGI IMG/M metagenome (GOLD analysis project Ga0256914, IMG submission 191571) | Hydrothermal chimney microbial communities from Main Endeavour vent field at the Juan de Fuca Ridge, Pacific Ocean - Hulk | ecosystem: Environmental > Aquatic > Marine > Hydrothermal vents ... | reverse complement strand
AATTAATGAATATGGACTTTTACAAGTAGACAAAATGTATATAATGCTTTAAATGAAAAAGAATGAAATCAAAGCAACAATTATAATACTTGGAATGACAGCCATCTGGGGAGCAACATTTCCCCTTGTAAAAGAATTATTAAAATATATATCACCAGAACTCGTTTTAACTTATCGTTTTTTCTTTGCTGCAATCTGCTCAATCCCTGCATTCCTAATAAATTTCAAAAAGAATAAGAAAATTTTACCTGAACTTATCATACTCGGGCTTATTATGTACTCAGCATACTTTTTTCAAACGGTAGGACTGCACTTCACCACAGCCTCAAAAAGTGGATTTATAACAGGGCTTTACATCATTTTTACACCAATTGTCGCTCTACTTTTCATTAAAGAAAAACCAACTCTAAAACTCGTATTATCATTGGTGCTTGCAACAGTAGGATTAGCACTACTCTCTGGAATTTCGCCGAGTAATCTCAAAATAAACAAAGGGGATTTGATTACAATCCTTTGTGCAATTGCTTACGCAGTTCAGATAGTTTTAACAAATATATATGTCAAAAACACAGATATGTCCTTTATTACAGCAGTTCAGATGATTACAATGTTTTTAGTCTCAATTCCATTTTCCGCAAAAAGTTTTACAATCTCTCTTCCATTATGGGCCTGGCTTTCCCTCGTATTTCTTGGAAGTATAGCAGGATACTTTGCGATCCTTGCCGAAACATACGGACTTAAGTACATAGATCCAGATAGGGCTTCAATTTTATTTACATTTGAACCTGTATTTGCAGGTATTACATCATACATATTTTTAAAAGAATCACTTACTACCGCAGGAATAATAGGCGCATTTGCAATACTTGTTGCAATGTGGCTTGCAATTTCAGCAAAACCTACTACTTCTTACGGTACATAAACAGAGGGACAAGCATTTCATCGGCAGATAATCCACCATGTTTCCCTTTTAACAAAACTTCTTCATCAGGACTAAGATAGGAATAACTTTTATCGTCTTTTATAATAATAACAAAATCTCCAACGCGCCCTGAATATTTCATTGAATTTCCAAAGTAGCCCATCTCAAATGCCTCTTTATTAGTAAGGACTTCAATATTTTGAAGTTTTGAGAAGATCTTTTTATCAGGATTTCCCCTTACATATAGATATGGTGCCCTTAAATCAGAAACAGGCAGCATAAGAAAATTTTTAAGTTCAGGATAATCTGCAAGAGAAATATTTTTATCGCCCGGTGAATTTATCTGGCCATGATCTGCTGTTAAAATAAACAGAGTATCACTTTTAAGTGAATCAATAAATATCGAAAGCATTGCGTTCAATTCTATAATTTCCTTAAAGACTTCATCAGAGAACGGTCCATATCTATGAGAGAGAGCGTCAATTGCCCACCAGTATGCACTAATATATATGGGTGAAGTGGAATCCCTTAATAACCGTTCCACATTAACAAAAAGATCAGAGGAAGTAAGGTAAGGCACTTCTTCTGCACCCCTGTAAACTGCCTGTTCAAAATGAGAGTGAATGTAATCGGCTTTAGTAACAATGAAGGATTTTATCCCATTTTCATGCACCTTTTCAAAAGATGTTTTAACCGGCATATACCAATTAACATCAATTTGAATACTACACCTATGAGTATTGGCAGGCTTTCCAAATAGGCTATTTATTAAAAACCCGTATTCATTTGAATAGAACCTATAACCAAGTAATCCATGTTCCGAAGGCGTAAGTCCGGTAGAAATAGAGGGAAGTGCAACAGCAGTTGTAGATGGAAAAACAGAAGTTAAAGGGACAAACAGTCCTTCATTTAAAAGTTTTTCAAATGCATCAAGTTTCAAATTAGACATTGCCTTTTTGATTAAGTTGAGCCCAAGTGCATCAATTACAAAAAGAACAACAGAATTTACCCCATCAAAAAAATAATCAAAATCACCTTTCAACGGATTTTTTGCATCTACGCCAAAGTGCTGCAGAATCGTGTTTGCAATATTGGAGATAGAATACCCATTGTAAAATGGCTTAACGAGACCATCTGGAGAGTTTTTAAAAATCTCTTCCATAACATTTTCAAACATTTTAACCTCCTCTTCCGAGCAAATTATACCAATGAAAAATAATTTTCAAACACAAAAAGGAAAAATTGAAATTTATGCGTATTTATAAGTGATGAAAGATTTAAGAGAATATATAGCAGAATTAAGAGATAAAATTGACATTGTTGATGTTGTTTCAAGGTATGTAAAGCTCAAAAAAACGGGGCGAAATTTCGTAGGACTCTGTCCGTTCCATGAGGAAAAAACCCCCTCTTTTGTGGTGAGCCCTGAAAAGCAAATCTTTCACTGCTTTGGCTGTGGAGCAAGTGGAGATGTAATTAAGTTTTTAATGAAAATAGAAGATATTGATTTTAAAACAGCAGTAAAAGAACTTGCAAAAGAGGCAGGAATGCCAGCACCGTATTTCTCACAACAGCCCCGGATAAAAGAAAAAACTGAGGAAAAAGCAAAATTTAAAGAAGTGATGAAAATAGCGCTGGAATTTTTCAAAAGTAAGTTAAACAAGGAAGTTGTAGAATATCTTAAAAGCAGAGGGGTTAATGAGGATTCAATCGAAAAATTCTCGCTGGGTTATGCCCCAAAAAACGGAGACGAACTTATCATACATATGCACAAAAAAGGCATATCACACGATTTGCTTGAAGAAACAGGGCTTGTCAGAAAAATGGAAGATGGAAGTTTACATACTTATTTCAGAAACAGGGTAATGATACCAATCTTCAATTTACGTGGAGAGATTGTAGCATTTGGAGGCAGAATCTTTGGAAGCGGAGAGCCAAAATACCTTAACTCACCAGATACTCTGCTGTTTACAAAAGGAGATTTACTCTATCCAATAAACTTTGCTAAAGAGGGTATTAAAAAGGAAAAATCTGCCATTGTAACTGAAGGATATTTTGATGCTCTTGTATTGCATCAGGAAGGTATAACAAACGCTGTTTGCTCAATGGGTACCTCATTTACAGACTCACAGGCAAAACTCCTGAAAAGATTTGCTGATACGGTATATTTTCTTTACGACGACGATGCAGCAGGTATAAAAGGTGCAGAACGTGCTGTAGAAATTTGCAGTAAAAGGAATCTCATCGTTAAAATTGCAATTCCGTTTGAGGGGCTTGATCCAGACGAAATCGCAATAAAGTATGGAAAAGAAAAAATCAAAAAAATGATAGAAGAAGCGCAAGATCCTCTCATGTTTATTGCAGAAGCAGAACTAAAAAAAGAAGGAAACACACCCCAAGGAAGAACAAGGGTAGTTGAAAGAATGATAGAAGTTATCTCAAGAATTGCAAACAAAACTGAGGCGTATGAATATTTAAAGGAAATATCAAAGATGTTTGATATTGATATGAGCATTCTTATAGATCAGTATAACTCTATAAAGAAAGGATACAGATACCGTGCAAAAAAGACTGGAGTAATACCAAAATTAAACAAAATCACTGCAGCAGAAAGACTACTAACACAAGCAGTTTTACAAAAACCAGAAATGCTACCACTCATTGAGGAGAAAATCGATGTAGAAGATTTCTTTGATGAAGAATATCTAAACATTTTTAATCATGCTAAAAAAGATATTGAAAATGGGTTAACACCAGATCCAAAAAATTGGAACGAACTTTCAGAAAAGGAAATTGCAATTGCAACCGAGTTAATATTGAAAGACGAAGAACTCATAAAAACCAGGGCAATCCTGCAAACGATAGAAAGTTTGCAAAAGGACCTATTTTTGCGTAGTCGCGCAATAGAACTCTTTAATGAGTTTAAGGAAAGCGGAGACATCGAAAAATTGAAAGAATACAATGAAATATTGAGAGAACTAAAAGGAAGGTGATAATTAATGAACGAAGAAAAAGAAAAATCCTTAAAAATGATTAAGAATTACCTTAAAAAACTTAAAAATCTTACAAAAGAGGAAAAGGAAGTTGTAAGAAAACTCTTTGAACGGGGGAGGATAACAGGTGTCCTCACGTATGAAGAAATAGCAGAGGCACTACATAAAATTCCTCTTTCAGTGAAACACATCGATGAGTTTTACAATATGCTTTCAAAACTCGGTGTAAAATTTGGTAGTGCAAGAAACCTCACTAAGGCAATAGGAAAAAGATCCAGGCAAGGCGTTGAACAAGCAGAGATTTCGGAACTTAAAAATCCAGTTCAGTCATATCTTTCCAACATAGGTGCAATTGATCTTCTCACTCCTGAGGAAGAGCAGGAACTCGGAAGAAGAATAAAAGAAGAAAACGATGAAGAAGCAAAGAGAAAACTTATAGAAGCAAACCTCAGACTCGTTGTAAGTATAGCAAAAAGATATACAGGACACGGCTTATCCTTCCTTGATCTCGTGCAAGAAGGAAACCTCGGTTTGATTAGAGCAGTAGAGAAATTTGATTATACGAAAGGTTACAGATTTTCCACCTACGCAACATGGTGGATAAGGCAAGCAATAACACGCGCACTTGCTGATCAATCAAGACTCATACGTGTTCCGGTACATATGGTTGAAAGTATCAACAAAATTGAGCGTGCAGTAAAGGAACTTATGCAGGAATTAGGAAGAGAACCAACCTACAAAGAAATTGCAGAACGAACAGGAATCCCGGAAAAGAAAATTACAAAATACCTCCGTCTTGCACAACAACCATTATCACTTGAAATGCCTGTCGGTGATGAAGACGAAAGCAGGTTAGAAAACTTTATTGAAGATAACCGTTCCCTCACACCAGAAGGCGAAACAATGAATTCCTATTACAAAGAACAACTCGAAAAAGTAATGAATAAACTTACTCCACGTGAACGAGAAATCGTAAAATTACGTGCAGGACTCGGTGGAGAATACCCTCATACACTTGAAGAAGTTGGAACAATATTTGGAGTAACCAGGGAAAGGATCAGACAGATAGAAGTAAAGGCAAAGAGGAAACTTCAAAAATATTTAAAAGAATTGGAATCAGAAAAAGAAAAGGCAGGTTAAATCAATAAACCTTTTTACCAGGGGGCACTTCCCCATCCGGGGTAAGTAAAACAACACGTCCTTGGGAATCATTTACTCCAAGTACAAGAACCTCAGAAAGGAAGTGCCCTATCTGTTTAGGAGGAAAATTTACCACGGCTACAACTTCTCTACCAACAAGGTTTTCACATCTGTAAAGTTGAGTAATTTGTGCACTTGATTTTTTAATCCCTAAATCGCCGAAATCAATAAAAAGTTTGTATGCAGGCTTTTTAGCCTCCTCAAAGTACTCTGCTCTTACAATACGGCCAATTCTTATATCAAGTTTTAAAAAATCGTTAAATTCCGCCATTATCCAGATAATTCTCTAAATTGGAAAACTCCTTTACAATATTAATGATAACTTCTACTGCTTTTTCCATAGACTGTACAGGTACACATTCGTAAATACTGTGTTCGTTCAAAGTTCCAGTAAAGATATTTGGAGTAGGGACACCCATAAAAGAAAGTCTTGCCCCATCAGTTCCTCCTCTTATAGGAGAAATTTTAGGCTCTATACCAGCATCTTTATAGGCTTTTATTCCAATTTCTATCACCTCAGGATATGCATCAATGATTTCCTTCATATTGTAGTAGGAATCTTTAATATCCAATTTTATCGTATCTTTTCCATATTTTTCGTTAAGGAATTCGGCAATTTTAACGGCGGTTAATTTCCTCTTCTCAAACTTTTCTCTATCATGATCCCTTATTAACATCTTAACGGTAGCATTATCAACCGAACCTGTAAATTCATGGATATGAAAAAAGCCCTCATACCCTTCCGTACATTCCGGAGTTTCACACACAGGAAGCATCGAAATCAATTCATTTGCAATTTTTATCGCATTCTTCATCTTACCTTTTGCATCACCCGGGTGAATATTGAAACCTTTAATTTCAAATTTTGCTGAAGCAGCATTGAAGTTTTCAAACTCAAAGCCACCCACTTCCCCTCCATCAACGGTATAAGCATATTCAGCCCCAAATTTTTTCAGGTCAAACTTATCCATTCCTCTACCTATCTCTTCATCAGGCGTAAATGCAATAAAAATATCCCCGTGTTTTATTTCTGGATAATTCACTAAATATTCAACTGCGGTCATAATCTCCGCAATACCTGCCTTGTCATCTCCTCCCAGAAGTGTTGTACCATCCGTAACAACTATATCTTGATTTTTGTATTTCTCAATTTCAGGAAATTCGGATACTTTCATAACTATACCCTTTTTGCTGTTAAGTATGATATTTCCACCCTTATATGAAACAACTCGGGGATTTACATTTTCAGATGGAGCATCAGGCGATGTATCTGTGTGAGCAATAAAACCAATTGGAGGAGCATCTTTCGAATTTCCGGGAAGTTTTGCATACAAATACCCAAATTCATCTATTTCATTATGAAGCCCAAGTTTAGTTAAATCTTCAGAGATAATTTTCAAAAGTTCAAAAATATTCTTGTTGCTTGGCATTTCGTTTGAATCTTCTTTTGCCTGCGTGTTAATTTTCACATAACTGAGAAACCTGTCTAAAACATTTTTTCTCATTTCCACTCTCCTTAAAAGTTATTTAAAACTTTCTTTTTTATTATATGATCTTTGTTATTTCCTGCAAAGGATTTCAAACAAGGCTTCTTTGGTGTATACTATACAAAACATTAAAAAATTACGGAGGTAAATATGGCAGAATTTCATTTAAAGTGTGAAAAGGAAGATATTGCAGAATACGTAATGCTTGTAGGTAATCCGCAACGTGCGGAAAGAGTTTCAAAACTCCTTGATAATGCAAAACTCGTAAACGAATATAGACTCCTTTACGTTTATACAGGAACGTATAAAGGAGAAAGAATCACAGTTGCAACAACCGGTATGGGAGCACCATCAACTGCAATTGTGCTCGAAGAACTTATTCATCTTGGAGGAAAAGTTTTTATACGGGTAGGCTCTGCTGGAGGCATCGATCCAAAATTAAATGTGGGTGACGTTGTAATTGCAACAGGGAGCGTAAGGGACGATGGAACAACTCCTGCATACCTTAAGCCTTCATTCCCGGCAGTTGCTGATTTTGACGTTTTAAAAACAATGATAGATACAGCCAGAAAAATTAAAAAAGACGTTGCTTACGGTGTTGTAATCTCAGAAGATCCATTTTACATTCCATATTCCAGAGAAGAGATGGAAAAATTTGCACAGAGCGGAGTAAAAGCAATTGAAATGGAAAGCGGATGTGTATTTATCGTTTCACAATTCAGGGGCGTGAAAGCAGGTGCAGTGTTCGGACTTGATGGGAATGTTTACCTCAACAAAATCAAACCAGCAGGAACCGAGAATATTTACAAAAAAGCAGAAGAAACAGCAATTCAAATAGGACTTGAATCGCTCTACAATCTCTCCAGGGCAGGTATAAAATGAGAATAAGAGAAGATGTTCTTAACGCAATAAATAACAATAAGCCAGTTGTTGCACTGGAAAGCACGATTATTGCTCATGGAATGCCGTATCCCAGAAATGTGGAAATTGCATTAAGCGTGGAAGAAGAAGTAAAAAAAGAGGGAGTAATTCCGGCAACAATCGGTGTGATAAATGGAGAAATTATAATAGGACTAAACAGGGAAGAAATTGAATATATTGGGAAAGCAAAAGGAGTTTTAAAACTTTCAACAAGAGAAATACCGTACTGTGTTGCAATGAAGAAAGACGGAGCAACAACAGTTTCTGCAACATCTTACCTTGCTGAACTTGCAGGCATATCAGTTTTTGCAACTGGCGGAATTGGTGGAGTACACAGAGGTGCATCTGAAACATTTGATATATCCAGAGATTTAGACGAACTTTCAGAAACAGATGTGATCGTTGTTTCAGCAGGTGCAAAATCAATTTTAGATCTTCCAAAAACATTGGAGTACCTCGAAACAAAAGGTGTACTTGTTGTTGGATTTGAAACAAGCGAATTCCCCGCATTTTACACAAGAAAATCAGGACTTTCAATTCTTAAAGTAAACTCAGCAAAAGAGGTTGCAAAAATTTACAAAACCAAAAACTCTCTCGGCATAAATTCTGCAATCCTTGTTGCAAATCCCATTCCAGAAAAGTATGAAATACAAAAAGAAATCGTTGACAAATGGATAGATAAAGCGATAGAAGAAGCAAATGAAAAAGGTATAAAAGGAAAAGCTCTCACGCCGTTCCTGCTGGCAAAAATAGTGGAAATAAGCAACGGCAAGGCACTTGATGCAAACATCGAACTTGTAAAAAACAATGCGAGAGTTGCAGCCAGAATTGCAAAAGCACTAACCCAATGAGCGATTGGACAAAAACATATTTTGACGAATTTTATTTAAAATATTTTTTGCTCAACCAAAATAGGGAAATAACGGAAAAACAAGTCCGTCTTGTAGAAAAATTTGTAAAAGCAGGCGGCAAAATTCTCGATGCAGGGTGTGGCATCGGGAGACATTCTATATTACTTGGGGAAAGAGGCTATCACGTTATTGGAATAGACTCTTCCCCAATTTACATAGAACACGCAAAAAAAGAAGCAGAAATAAAGAACCTGAAAAATGTCTCTTTTGAAATATCCGATGTACGAAAAATTACATATGAAAATGAATTTGATCTTATAATAAGTATGTGGTCTTCTTTCGGATATTTTGATGATGAAACAAATTTCAAAATTCTGAAAAACTTTCATAAAGCCCTAAAACCAAATGGAAAAATCATTATTGATATAGAAAATAGAGATTACATTTTAAAATATTTCGTGAAGGAAACATTCCGTGAAAAAGACGGTTTGTTTATTCTGGAGAGAAGAAAATTTCACCCCCTCACCTCAATTGTTTCAACACACAGATATGTTGTTGGAAAATCCGTAAGAAAAGATTACATTAGAAATATTCGAATTTATTCAGCAACAGAAATGATAAACCTATTCAAAAATGCAAATTTTAAAACAGTTTCAATATTTGGAGATTACAGCGGAGAAAAGTTTATTGAGAATTCCAAAAGAATAATAATTATTGGGCAAAAATCTTGACAGAATATACAAAGTTGTTAAAATATAACAAAAGCCGTAATATATTTTACAGGAGGCAAATTAATGAATAAAATTTTAAGAATAGAGAACCTGCATTTGAAAAAGGGTGGAAAGTACATTATTAAAGATTTCAATATAGAAATAGAACAAAACCTCATATCTGTAATACTCGGAGTAAATGGAGCAGGAAAAAGTTCTCTTGCTTACGTTATAATGGGACTTTCAGGATATAAACCTGACAAAGGTAAAATTTTCTTTAAAGGAAACGACATCACAGATTGGTCAGTAACAGACAGGGCAAAAGCCGGAATGACACTTGCATGGCAGACACCAGCAAATTTTGAAGGTTTAACGGTAAGAGAATACCTTGAAATAGGAATGAAGAAAAAATCTTTATTCGCTGTAAAAGAGGCACTTGAAAAAGTTGCACTTGATCCAGTTTTATATATGAATCGTATCGTTGATAAATCACTGAGCGGTGGTGAGCGAAAAAGAATAGAACTTGCCGCTGTTTACGCAATGCACCCGGATCTTGTTATTCTGGACGAGCCTGACTCCGGTATTGACATTCTCTCGTTAGAAAACATCAAAAAACTCATATTAGATTTTAAGAAAAACGGCTCAACGGTACTTTTAATAACTCATAGAGACGAAGTTGCTGAAATAGGCGACAAAGCATTTCTCATGTGTAGCGGAAAGATCATAAATGAAGGAACTCCTTCTGAGATCTCTGAATTCTTTAAAGACGAATGTAATAGTTGCAACCACAAAGGTGAACCTGAAAAAACTCTTGCTAACAATGAAGGGAGTGAATAACAATGGCAACAAAGATTATTGACGAATATGCAGAAATGATGAAGGCATACGAACAGAGTGGAGGGAAAGTTGGAGAATTCTCCAACCCGAATGTACCGTCTATCGTAATTAGTGGAAATAAAGTCCTTGGGAAAAATGAGGTAAAAGGACTCATAATAGAACCAACTCCAACAAAAGACGGAGTAGATGTAAAAATCATCGTAAAAAGCGGAACAAAAATTCTATATCCTATGGCACTTTGCTTTGGGGTTCTACCCAGGGAAGGCACACAAATTATTAACATGGAAGCATTTATTGAAGACAACGCTGGAATGAACGCAATTTCACACTGTGTTTTTCCAAATGCTGAACACATTGTACACAAAATGAGATATAAGGTACATATAGGAAAACACAGTTTCTTTCGATATAAAGAAATACACTTTCATGGAAGCAAGGGAGGAGTTGAGGTAGTGCCATATACTGAGGGAACTGTGGGTGAAGGATCTTACTTCGAATCGACATTCACATTGAAAGAAGGACGCGTTGGAAAACTCGACATTAAATACGATGTTGATGTAGAAAAAGAGGGAAAACTCGAACTCTATTCAAAAGTTTGGGCAAAAGAAACTGACGAAGTTAACATAGAAGAAAAAGGAAATCTAAAAGGTGAAGGTGCGAAAGCACTTATAAAAAGCAGGGTTGTGCTTGAAGGAAACTCACACAGTAAGGTTGTTTCTGTTGTAAATGCATCAGCCCCCTACTCACGTGGACATGTAGACTGCATGGAAGTCGTTCAAGATAATGCAACCGCAGAAGCAGTACCGATAGTGGGGGTTTCTAATGAACTTGCCAAAGTTACTCACGAGGCAGCAATTGGTTCTTTAGATTCTAAAGAAATTGAAACCTTACAGGCACGTGGGCTTTCAGAAGAGGAAGCAATAAAAGTCGTAGTAGGAGCATTGTTAAAATAATATGGTAGTAACAACATTAGAGGGATACGCCCTCAAGGCACTTATTTATATAGCAATGAAAGATGAAAAACGTGCAACGATTAAAGAGATATCCATAAATAACAGGGTATCGTTTCCTTATATGCTAAGAATTTGTTCTCAACTCAGAAAAAATGGCTTGTTGAAAAGCATAAGAGGAAGAACAGGCGGATACGTTCTTGCGAAAGATCCCTCAAAAATTTCCCTGTACGAGATAATCAACGCAGTTGGAAGAGAAACTGTCGAAATTAAATGCGATTATGGTAAAAGAAAAACTGTACACTGTTTTCCTCGGGATTGCATTTCAATGAGTGCCTGGAAACAAATTAAAAAGAGTGTTGATAAGCAATTCAAAAATATTAAACTATCAGACCTTATAGTAAAAAAGAAAGGAGATATAAAATGGCAATTCAACAAACACAAGTAATTGATGTACTTAAAACAACATTTGTACCTGGCCTAAAAAAAATGCTTCTCTCCGTAGGAATGCTAAGAGAAGTTAAAGTTCTTGTAGGAAGAGTTTACATTGCTATTACAATTCCAAAAATCTCAGACGAAAATGTTGAAAAATTAAAAGAGGTCATTACAAACAGACTAAAACAAATGGGAGTAACCGAGGTTGAAATCGAGGTTGACTTCAAAAAGGAACAGAAAATAAAATACATGATTGCTGTTGCTTCTGGAAAAGGCGGTGTAGGAAAGTCTACGGTAAGCGTAAACCTCGCAGTAAGCCTTGCAAAGTTGGGTAAAAAAGTTGGCATCCTGGATGCAGATGTTCATGGGCCAAATGTCCCGATTATGTTTGGTATTACAGACAGACCATATGTAAACGAAGAAAAACGATTAATTCCTATTGAAAAGTACGGTGTAAAAGTGATGTCGCTTGGGTTTCTGCTGGAAGATCAATCAACACCTATTATATGGAGAGGCCCACTTGTAACAAAGGCGATAGAACAATTATACAACGATGTTGAATGGGGAGAACTCGACTACATGCTCATCGACCTTCCCCCTGGAACAGGCGATGCATCACTCACTGTAACACAAACACTTCCGCTCAAATATGGACTCATAGTAACAACACCTCAAAATGTGGCAATAGCCGATGCTTCCAAATCGCTTAAAATGTTTAAAGAAATGAAGATCCCTGTACTTGGCGTGGTTGAGAATATGTCTTATTTCATTTGTCCAAACTGTGGCACAAAAAGTGAAATTTTCGGGCACGGCGGAGGCGAAAAGATGAGTTTTGAAAACGGCGTACCTTTCCTTGGAAAAATACCACTTGAAATGAAAGTAAGGGAAGGTGGCGATAAGGGGATTCCTGCTTCTGCCATGGAAGAAGAAACCGAAACTAAAAAGGCATTCCTTGAGATAGCCAAAAAAGTTATTGAAATTGCTGAAAAATAAAGGAGGTTCATATATGAGGAGAGTTATTATCTGGGTATTAATAATTTTGCTTATTGCTGGCTTTGTTTACACAGGAAATAATTTACTTTCTGCAAATGGATTCACGGAGAGCAAAACGTTTCCTGTTCAGTATCTCCCTGAAACAAGTTTTCTCGTAATTGCATCGGGAAATGAAAACAACCTGAGCGCAATTTTCCCATCACTCTCCTCTCTTTATCCTGATGAAAAAGAATCTTCACGGGTAATATATCTTTCAGGAAAAGATGACTCAATAACATACATAACAAAGCCGTTGAATATAAAAACAGACATTATAGACTCCCTTATTTACAAATTCAGAAAAAATTCTTTTAACACAAATCTTGAATGGGAAAATGGATTCCCAATTATTGAGAGTGCAAGTATAAATAAAAAACTTTTCGCATCATCATGGAGAAAATGGGCATTTTTAAGCAGCGACAAAGAATCTCTTGAAAAAGTGCTTTTTGCTATTCTCGGAAAGGCTGAATCAATAACAAAAGATACAGACTTTCAAATGCTGTGGAAAAATTCCAATGCACCAATTTATGGTATTGCTTATACGGAAGGAAAGGAAACATTCACAGAAAGACTTAAAATTCCATTCGTATGCATTAAATTTCCAACTTTTTTTGAATACTATAACGATAATACATTACGCCTTTTAAACACAAATAGTTCACAGGAAGGAACACTATTCTTTAAGCCCTTTCATTTCGATAATGTCCTGCTTGAAATTGCTGAGCCAGAACTTTCCAGAATTAAAAATCTGATTGACGAAAGTGGACTCCAGATGATAATCTCTGAAAAATTAGGTTTCCCGTTTGATAAATTCTCAGCATTTTCATCAATGAACAGTGGAGAATTTGTTCTATTAAACAAAAATAGTTTTCTTTTTGCTGTGAAATCTACACCTTTAAGTAATTCTCTCTACGAAAGCGAATTACAAAATCTTTTAGAACACACAAAAACCTCAAAAGAAACAGTAAACAATTTTAGAGTAGTCAAATATCAAAATGCAAATACAGAATTCTACACACTTGAAACACCATCGCTCTTTGTCATATCTAACAGCAAGCAGCAACTTCTTGAAATAGCAAATAAAACTGCAAAATTATTTGATGCTGGAAAAAGTTCACTGTTTTTATTTGTTAACACAAAATTTAACGATGTAATAAACCTATACAGTTTAAATGTACCTCAAGTAATTCTCCCAAATTTCGCAACGTATTGCATACTAACTCAAACCTGCAAACAAGACGAACTAACTACAGAAATTAAATTTGGAAAATAAAATAACAAATTAGCAACAAACCTTAAAGCACTGGCATAGCCAGTGCTTTTTTACTTACAAAAATGTAGAATAATACTTTTTTCAGAAATTTCCAAAAATCTTTCAAAAAATACTTGACAGAGAGAGAGAGAGTTATAATTAAGATGTAAAGAGGATTAAAAAGAATTTATGTGAAATCCTTTTTTAAAAGAGGTGAGGTAATATGAGTGTATCTTAATAAAAAAACAGAATGACATTGAACAGAGAGTAATATTCTCTGCATATTCTGAAACAGAAACTCCACTCCCCTAAAAGCAATTATCCTTCTCGTTTCAGAACCTCTTCCTAATAAAGCCACTTTGCAAATGGAAAACTATTTGCAAATTTTGTGAAAAAATATAAAATTTTCAAAGGAGGAAAAGGAAGTATGAGAAAGATAGTAATAATGATTATTTTTGTTGCTTTATTCATTACTATACCCTTGTCAATTACATCAGCAACAACACTCTCTAACCAAATGTATAATGCAATACTCTTAAATTACCCAACAATTTATGGAAACGAGTACTACGGAATCGAAGCAAATTATATAAACGGATACGGGATGTGGAATTCTTATAAGGATTATTATTGGTGCTCATTAAATAATGGTAATAATTTTAGTGGCTGGACAGTTTACCCAAGAATAACTAAATACTATGATAATAATCAACAAATTTATAACACAAGCGGAACACGTTATACTAACACAGAACCAGCATACTACCCAGGTGATTTGCTATTATTTACAGATACTGCTGATTTCTCTATTTACACTTCATATCAATATTCCAAAGGAATTGCATCAACAATAGCCACAGCATATGATTTTAATACGGGAACAGAAATTTACATGTCATTAGAATTAAGTGTTAATTATTGATTTAAAGGAGGACATTATGAAAAAAAACATAAAAATAATTCTCGTATTGGTGAGTATTCTGGTTATTGCTATTGCTTTAACTCCACTTATAAGTAAAAAAGTGATTGCCTCTGGACCAGATATATATGGATCATCTCTTGGGAAAATACTGAAGCAAAATAAAATCGTCGCGACAGTTAACGGATATCCAATATATTTAAGCGATATAGCAATTCCCTATTTTTCAGCAGCAGACTCTTATTTAGCGGCAAAAGAAAAGCTTGAAAATATCCTGAATGACCCCAATATATCTGAGACTGTAAAGAAAAATGCTGAAAGAGATCTAAGCAATCCACCTGATCCAATAAAGATATTGAATGCAAGGATAAATGCAATCCTTCTATACCAGGATCTAAAAAAGAAAGGATTAGCACCTTCTGAAAGTAAAGTAAATGACGATCTTATTAAATTAGAAAATTCATGGGAACTGAATTTAAAAAATTATCCAAACAGCAAGTGGAGTAGATTCTTCATTAGTTTAAAAAAATCTATGGGAGTTAAGAATAATACAGATATTCTTAAATACTATAAACGATTAATCACAACAGACAATGCATACAAAATCTATCGTGAAAAGTTACTCACCACAGTTCCAAAATTTACAAAAGAACAAATTCAAAAAGAAATGAAAGATAAAAATATTCCAGAACAAGTTGCTATTACAAACTTAGAAAACGATTTCATAAACAGATTACTTGAAAAACGTGCCGCTGAGTTAAAAAAACAATCCGATGTAAAAATCCTCGACATCAATTCAGTTAAAGATCTGAAAAGATATTTCGGTATTTCCAGATAGTTCAAAAACAGAATTGAAATAATAAATTCAAAGCCTGTGCAGATATCTGCACAGGCTTTTTCAGAAATTTCCAAAAATCTTTCAAAAAATACTTGACAGAGAATAGAGAGAGTTATACTTAAAATGTAAAGAGAATTAAAAAAGAATTTATGTGAAATCCTCTTTTAAAAGAGGCGAGGTAATATGAGTGTATCTTAATTAAAAACAGAATGACATTGAACAGAGAGTAATATTCTCTGCATATTCTGAAACAGAAACTCCACTCCCCTAAAAGCAATTATCCTTCTCGTTTCAGAACCTCTTCCTGATAAAGCCACTTTGCAAATGGAAAACTATTTGCAAATTTTGTGAAAAAAATTAAACTAACAATGGATAAGAAAAGAGAAAAGATTATGAAAAACACTAAAAAATTATGGACAACGATAATTATAATTTCTGCTTTGCTTATTCTAACATTTATACCCACAAGGAACTACTTTGCAACCAGAGAATTTCAACAGGCACTTGCATTCAACGAAGCAATTTCATCACTTCAGATTCATATCATATCTGAAACAGAAGGAAAACAAATAACACCAGAATTTTTGATAATAAGAAATTTAAATAACGTTAAAAAGGGATTCAGTAGTCCAGTAATGCCTTACAAAAGTTCTTTAACCGAAAAAGTTCGTGCATCATGGATAGATACTAAATTCACAGGATTTGACAAAACAGGAAAGCCAAAGTATACCTACACGTTTGTTCCTGTAAGTTTTCAAATCGTAGTAATGTCTCCCAGGCAAAATTTAATAGGCTCTCAAATAATATCTATCATACCGAACAAGCCTTTTATCCACAAAACTATTACAATTAAAATGCAAAAAACACAATTCAAACGTATAGGCAATTCTACGCAACCAATGGAATGGGGTGGTGGTTCTTCAGTAATTGAAGATGTTCAACATTTTATCGAAGAAACAAGGTTGGGCTATATTTATTCTACAAAAGGAGAAGGAACACAAACAATTTTCAAAAACGGAGCAATAGCGTATATTCAATCTGTGTATAGAACTGCCTCAAACGTTCCTATATACGGAGCATGGGGTGATAACGGTGCAGTTGCTACTCCGGTTCTGGGAAATTTTCAAACAGGTATGCTGCAAAACGGATCCTCTGCACAATTAAAATCTCAGGTAAGATATTGCTATGAAAGAGAAAAAACAGTTGTTTATACGAGTTATGGAACATTTGTTAATTACCGTGAAACAATTTACCCGGAAAATATTTTAAGTGCACGAAGTGTATTTGGAGGATACATTCCAAACCCACCTTCATATATTTCTGGAAATAGATTATACGTAGGAAGTGTTGCTGGAGCAAAGCACGATTTTTATTTAGATGGAGTTAACGAATATTATAACACTCCCGGTGTAGTCTTCACCATTGGAATAAACTATGGACCATCTGGAGGAACAGTTGGAGTTTCAGTTGCAATAAATGTTCAAAAACATTTCACACAAGGGATCATTTACGAATTTTCAGTTCTAAAAACAAACTATCAAAAATCCCTGCTGGGATTTGACAACAGAACTAACTGGGGACAAATATATCCCCGCTGGGTATCAAACAGGTAAACTCTAAATAATTTACATCAAAACAAATAAGAAATGCCCTGCGAATTCTCGCAGGGCATTTGATTGATACATTCTAAAATCTGTATTAATATTCAGGATACTGAGGTGCTGGCGCTGGTTTTTCTTCTTTCGGAATGCTTGTTACCATTGCCTCAGTGCTAAGTAAGAGCGAAGCAATGCTTTCAGCGTTCTGTAAAGCACTTCTTACAACTTTCAATGGGTCAATAATTCCTGCTTTAAACATATCTTCATACTTTCCAGTTTCGGCGTTAAATCCAACATTTTTGTCAGATTCCATTACTTTGTGAAGTACAATAATTCCATCATAGCCTGCATTTTCTGCAATGAGTTTAACAGGTTCTTTGAGTGCTTTTTTAACAATCTCAATTCCTGTTTTCTCGTCGCCTTCCGCCTTAATCCTGTCAAGCGCAGGAATCACATTTACAAATACAGTTCCACCGCCTGCTACAATACCTTCAGCAAGTGCTGCTTTAGTTGCAGAAACTGCATCTTCTACTCTGTGTTTCATTTCCTTCATCTCAGTTTCAGTTGCACCACCAACTTTAATAATTGCAACACCACCAGAAAGTTTTGCAAGTCTCTCTTCAAGTTTTTCCTTATCGTAACTTGAGGTAGTAGTCTTAATCTGATCTTTGATTTGTTTTATTCTTGCCTCAATATCTTCTTTCTTTCCTTTGCCACCAACAATTGTTGTGTTGTCTTTATCAACTTTCACACTATCTGCTCTTCCAAGCATATCAAGAGTAACACTTTCAAACTTAAGACCTAAATCTTCGGAAATAACCTGTCCACCAGTAAGAATTGCGATATCCTGAAGCATTGCCTTTCTTCTGTCACCAAAACCTGGCGCTTTAACTGCGCAGCAAGTAAACGTTCCCTTAATTTTATTAAGCACAAGCGTTGCAAGAGCTTCACCGCTTACATCGTCTGCAATGAGAAGGAATGGCTTTCCTTTCTGAACGATTTTTTCAAGTAGCGGAAGGAAATCCTGAATAGAGGAAACTTTTTTATCTGTGATAACAATGTAAGGATCCTTTAATTCTACTTCCATTCTATCAGGATCTGTAACAAAGTAAGGAGAAATATATCCCCTATCAAATTGCATACCTTCAACCGTTTTTACTTCAAGCCCAAGACCTTGTGATTCTTCTACTGTAATTACTCCGTCTTTTCCAACTTTATCTACTGCATCAGCAATTGCTT
>Ga0256914_1001869_pt1 | contig 18182 bp, 13 predicted proteins | sample HulkmetaG_FD_191571 | JGI IMG/M metagenome (GOLD analysis project Ga0256914, IMG submission 191571) | Hydrothermal chimney microbial communities from Main Endeavour vent field at the Juan de Fuca Ridge, Pacific Ocean - Hulk | ecosystem: Environmental > Aquatic > Marine > Hydrothermal vents ... | reverse complement strand
GCACCCTCGACGCCGCGTACGAGGCCATGCGCGAACTCGCGCAAAACCCCGCGGCGTGAGGGGCGCCCCAGGGGCCCTGAGCCCCCATCCCTGCCCCTTTGTGTGGGGAAGGGGCGGGGATGGCCCGCCCCGCGCGGCGCGCGGGACATGCCCTCCCCGACAAGGGGGAGGGTCACGAGGGACGGGAAACGGCGAGGAGGGCGCACACGCGAAGATATGGCGAGATTTGGGTGAGGGGCCCGTGCGGGGCCCTCACCCGCACCCGCATGGAGGTTGTATGGCCCGCTTTCTTGACGCCTGTTATCGCCGGCCTACGGATGTAACCCCTGTATGGTTTATGCGCCAGGCCGGGCGTTACCAACCGGAATATCGCGCGCTGCGCGAGAAGTATGACCTGCTCACCCTGCTGCGCACACCCGAACTTGCGGTGCAGGTCACCCTCTTGCCCAAGCCCTTGGGCGTCGATGCCCTCATCTTGTTCGCCGACATCTTGCTCCCCCTGGTGCCTTTGGGGCTGGGGCTGCGCTTCGTGCCCGGCAAGGGGCCGGTGCTCGAGCACCCGCTGCGCACCCTCGACGACATCGCCCGGCTACGGCCCTTCCCCATCGAGGAAGGCTTGGGCTTCGTGCTCGACACCGTGCGCGGGGTGCGCGCCGTGGAGCCCGACTTGCCGCTCATCGGCTTCGCGGGTGCGCCCTTTACCCTGGCCTCGTATGCGATCGAGGGCGGCGGTTCCCGGCATTACCAGCGCACCAAAACCCTGCTCTATCGCCACCCCGACGCGTGGACCCGACTCATGGATGTGCTCACCGAGGTGACCAGTGCGTACCTGCGCGCGCAGGTGCAGGCAGGCGCGCAAGCGGTGCAGGTCTTCGACAGTTGGGTCGGCGCGCTCAGCCCTGAAGTCTACCGCCGCGCGGTGCTGCCCCACCTGCAGCGTCTGTTCGCGAGCCTGGCCGATCTGGGCGTGCCGCGCATTTACTTCAGCACCGGCACCGCGGGCTGGCTGGCCGACCTGCGCACCTTGGATGCCGAGGTGATTAGCATCGACTGGCGGATCGACCTGGATCGGGCGTGGGAGCAAGTGGGCGGGCCCGCGCGGGTCGCCATCCAAGGCAATCTTGACCCCCTGGCCTTGTTCGCACCGCCCGAGGTGTTGGCTCAAGAAGTGCGCGCGGTGTTGCGCCGCGCCGGTGGCCGGCCCGGACACATCTTCAATCTGGGTCATGGCATTTTGCCCGAAACCGACCCTGACCAGGTGCGCCGTGTGGTGGATTGGGTGCACCAATTTGATGGCTATACGCAGTAATCCGGCCGTAAAAGCCCTTCCCCACTGGAGGTCAACCCATGGAGCCCTTCGCCGTTTTTCTCCTCTCCTTCGGCACGCCCGACGATTTGAACGACATGGCCGCGTTTTTGCGCAACATCCGTGGCGGACGCCCCACCCCGCCCGAATTGGTCGAAGAGGTGCGCGAACGCTATCGCCGCATCGGCGGCTCGCCGCTGAACCGCCGCGTGGCTGAAATCGCCCAGGCCCTGGAACGCCGCCTGCAAGCCCGCACGCCCGCGGCGCGGGTCTTCGTGGGCAACCTCTATTGGAAGCCTTACATCCACGAAGTCGCGCGGCAAATGCACGCCGCGGGCTACCGGCGTTGGGTCGCGCTGCCCCTCGCGCCGCAATATTCTGAGGTCAGCGTGGCCAACTATCTCAAGGCCGTGGCGCGCGCCCAAGAACAACTGGAACCCCGGCCCCAAGTGTACCCCGTGCGGGGCTGGGGCCGCCACCCCGATTTCATCGCCGCGTGGGTGGAGCGCACGCGGCAGGCCTTGGACCGCTTTCCCCAGGGCGCGGAAGTGGTCACCATTTTCACCGCGCACAGCATTCCAACGCGTTTTGTCGAGCAAGGCGACCCGTATCCGCAAGAAGTGGCCGCGGGCGCGCGACAAGTGGCCCAAACTCTGGGGTTGACACGCTGGCAAGTGGCCTACCAAAGCGCGGGGGCCAGCGCGGTGCCTTGGTTGGGGCCCGACGTGCTGGATGTGTTCACCGAGTTGGCCCGCGCGGGCGTGCAGCACGCGCTGGTCGTGCCCATCGGCTTTCTCACCGACCACGAAGAAGTGCTGTATGACCTGGACATCGAATTGCGCGAGCACGCCCAGCGCTTGGGCATCCACATGGAGCGGGCGGCCATGCTCAACGACCACCCGCGCCTCATCGCCGCGCTGGAAGATCTGACCTGGCGAGCGTTGGAGCAGCGCCCATGAGCAAGCGCGTCGTCGTCATTGGGGGCGGCATCTCGGGGCTGAGCCTGGCCTATGCGCTGCGCCAGGCCGGCCCCGACCCGGAGGTCGTCCTGCTGGAAGCCCGCGACACGTGGGGCGGCGTTATCCGCACTGTGGTCGACGATGGCTTCGTGGTCGAAGGCGGGCCCGACAGCGTGCTGGCGTTCAAGCCCGCGGCCGTGCGCTTGTGGCGGCAGTTGGGCCTGGGGGACGTGATCTTGGGCACGGACCCGCGGTATAAGGGCGCGTTCGTGTACGCCAAGGGCGCGTTGCATCCCCTGCCCGAGGGGCTGACCTTGATGATCCCCAGCCGTTTGGGGCCTTTGTTTCGCACCCGCTTGCTCTCGTGGAAGGGCAAGTTGCGGGCCGGCCTGGATTTGATCCCTCGGCGGTTGGCGCCCCCCAACGGCGACATTTCGGTGGCTGACTTCATCGCCGGGCACTTGGGCTGGGAGGTGTTGGCGTATATCGTCGAGCCGCTGTTCGCGGGCATTTACGCGGGCGACGCGCGGCGCCTGAGCGTGGCCGCGACCTACCCGCAACTGTTGGAAGTGGAACGACGCTACGGCAGTCTGCTGTGGGGTTTGTTGGCCATGCGGCGGGCCCGCCAAAAGGCGGCTCGCGGTCAGAAGCCATCGGCCGCGGGCACGCGCGCCGCGTTCGTCACCCTGCGCCAGGGCTTGCGCCAGGGCGTGGACGCGTTGGTCGCGCGGCTGCGACAGCAGGGTGTGAACCTGCACGCCCGCACACCCGCGCAACGGGTCGAACGCACAGCCCAAGGGTGGCGGGTGCACACCCCGGCCGGCCCCCTGGAGGCGGACGCGGTGGTATTGGCCTTGCCCGCGTGGCAAGCCGCGCGGCTGCTGGAGCCGCTCGACGCGGACTTGGCTGCGGCGTTGGCCGCAATCCCCTATGCGTCGACGGCCACAGTGAGTTTGGCCTATCGCGCGGCCGATGTAGACCACCCTATGCCCGGCTATGGCTTTGTTGTGCCCCGGGTCGAAGCGCGGCCGCTGCTGGCCGGCACTTGGACAACGCGCAAGTTCCCCCATCGCTCGCCCGAGGGGTTCGTGCTCATGCGGCTGTTCTTGGGCCGTGCCGGCGACGACGCGATTGCCCGCGCGACCGAAGACGAGATTTTGGCCGTGGCCCGCCAACAACTGGCCGACATCATGGGCCTGCGGGTCGAGCCTGTACGGGCTTGGGTCTTTCGCTGGCGCGGGGTGCTGCCTCAATACGAGGTGGGGCATCGGCAGCGGGTGGCGGCAATCCAACAACGACTTGCGGCGCACGCGGGGCTGCATTTGCTCAGCAACGCGTGGGATGGCGTGGGCATTCCCGACCGCATCGCCGCGGGCGAGCGTCTGGCGCAAACGCTGAGAAGCGCGTGACCGCGGCGCGGCCCGGCCGCAAGATTTTTATCCCCCAAAACAGGCGACAAAAAACCCCCGGGCCCTGGTGGCTCGGGGGTTGCGGCCGCGCAGGCGAGTTCAGTGCAAAATCTGCGCCAAGAACTGCTTGGTACGCTCTTCTTTGGGCGCGGTGAAGATCTCTTCGGGCGTGCCGCTCTCGACCACCTGCCCTTGGTCAAAGAAGAACATGCGATCAGCCACGGCCCGCGCGAAGCCCATCTCGTGGGTGACCACCAGCATGGTCATGCCGCTTTGGGCCAGTTCGATCATCACGTCCAGCACTTCCTTGATCATTTCGGGGTCCAACGCGGAGGTGGGCTCGTCGAAGAGCATGATTTTAGGCTGCATGGCCAGCGCGCGGGCAATGGCCACCCGCTGTTGCTGCCCACCAGAGAGTTGGCCGGGGTATTTGTGGGCTTGGTCAGGGATGCCCACCCGCTCCAGCAACTCCATGGCGATCTTTTCGGCCTTTTCCTTAGGCCATTTGCGCACATGGATGGGCGCGAGGGTGATGTTCTCCAGCACGGTCAGATGCGGGAACAGGTTGAACTGCTGGAAGACCATGCCCACTTCACGGCGAATCTTTTCGATATTGCGCACATCATGGGTCAGTTCGACGCCGTCGACCACGATGCGGCCCTTTTGGTGCTCTTCCAGCCGGTTGATGCAGCGGATGAAGGTCGACTTGCCCGAGCCCGAGGGGCCGAAGATCACGATGACTTCGCCGGGCCACACTTTCATGTTGATGCCCTTGAGCGCGTGGAAATGGCCATACCACTTGTGCACGTCTTCGGCAATGATGATGGGCTCTTGGTCGTAGCGCGCGTGGCTCTGCTTGCGCGCGGTGGGCTGATATTGCTTGTTCAGCGTTGCCTGGGATTGTTCCTGTTCGGCCATCGGGTGTCCTCCGAGGGGGATGATGCGTTTTGGGCCGGGCGGGGGGCGCGCAGGTCAGCGCTGGCCCACGCCCAAAGCCTGTTCCAACCGCCGGCTGGCGTAGGACATGCCATAACTCAAGACCCAGAAGAGCAGCGCGACGAACAAGTATACCTCGCGCTGCGTGCCGATCCACGAGGGGTTGGACAGCACGCTTTGAGCCACGCCCAAAATGTCGAGCAGGCCCACGATGGTCACTAAGGTCGTGTCTTTGAGCAGGCCGATGAACTGCCCCACCAACACGGGGATGACATTGCGCAAAGCCTGGGGCAGGATGATGAGCAGCATGGTCTGGGTGGCGTTCAACCCCACCGCGGCCGCGGCCTCATACTGCCCCTTGGGGATCGCTTGCAAGCCGCCCCGCACATTCTCCGCCATGTACGCGGCCGCGAACATGATCACGCCCATGATGGCCCGCACGACCCGGTCGATGGACATCTCGGGCGGCAGCAAGATGGGGAACATCACTTGGGCCATGAACAGAATGGTAATGAAGGGCACGCCGCGCACGAATTCGATGTAGAGGATGCTGAACAGACGCACCACGGGCAGGCTCGAGCGCCGCCCCAAGGCAAAGGCCACGCCCAAGGGGAAACTGAACATGATGCCGAACACCGCGATGAGGATGTTCAGCAGCAAGCCACCCCAGTGGGCGGACGCGACCTTGCTCATCCAGGTGCGGCTGAGGGGTTCGTAGGCAAAGAAGATGAAAATGAGCAGCGGGATGTACGCGAGGCCGACCTGCATGGCCAAGCGTTTGAGGCCCTGCAAGTGGGCATAGCGACGGGCCACATACCACACGGCAAAGCCGACCACCGCGGCCCAGAGCAACGCGCCGCGCCAGCCTGGGATGAGCAGGCCAGCCACCAGCACCGCGGCGTGACCGACGGCCACCCATGAGACGCGCGGCGCCCACGCCGCGGCGAGCAGCGAGGCCACGATCACAGCCAATTGCACCGCGGTGGTGTATTTCCAAGCCGGCTCTTCGGGCAGCCCCCAACCGCGCACCAAGAGCACAAACGTGGGGAAGTACAACACCCACATCAGAGTGGCCCACAAGCCGCCTTTGCGCTCGCGGAAACGCCGGCCCAACCACCAACTGGCCAAAGCCAACACCAAGGTCAAGGCCCAGGTCAGGCGGGCTGTTCCTGAAGAGATTGCGGCCAAGACCACGGGCACGGCCATGAGCACCCAAGCCACCCGCTCCCGGCTGCGCACCCACACACCCCACGAGAAGCCCACCACCACGGCCAACAACCAAATCACGGCCCATACCCGCCACATGAACTCCGCGGGGTAAGAGCCCACCATCAAAATGCGAATGTTGGCCGGAATGACTTCCCAGCGAGCGCTCAAGGCCCAGACCACGGTGCCTTTGAGCAAAACATACACCAGCCACAGGCTCACCACCGTCAGCAGCAAGTTGTACCACGGTGTGAGCAAATTCTTGTACACCCACCCCAGCAGCGTGAACCGTTCGGTGGGCGGTGGCAACGCGTCAGTGGTGGAAGTTGGCGCTGGCTGAGGCATAATTACCGCTCCACAAGGCGAATCTTGCGGTTATACCAGTTCATGAACGCGGACGTGATCAGGCTGAAACTCAGATAGACGCCCATGATGATGACGATGACCTCGATGGACCGGCCCGTCTGGTTGAAAATGGTGCCGGCCACATTGAACAGGTCCGGATACCCAATGGCCACCGCCAGCGTCGAGTTCTTTGTCAAGTTCAGGTATTGGCTGGTCAGGGGCGGCACAATGACCCGCAGCGCCTGCGGAAAGACCACGAACCGCAGCATCTGGAAGGTGGTCAGCCCCAACGCGCGCGCGGCCTCGATTTGGCCCTTGCTTACGGCTTGCAGACCGGCCCGCACAACTTCGGCAATGTACGCGCCGGTGTAAATCACCAAACCCGAAAGCAACGCCAAAAACTCGGGCGACATCTTCAAGCCACCAGAGACCAAGCGCTTCTTGACCTGGGGGATCACCAACTCCAACGGCGCTTGGCCGGTCGTGGCCCGCACGACCAGCCATCCGATCGCGGCCACGGCCCCAAAGGCTGCCAGCGACCATAGCAGCGTCAGCGGTGCGCGGCCAGTGCGTCGCGCGTACCAATGCAAGCCAATGTAAACCAACACGGCCGCGACCAAAGCGAGCCACAGCCACATCTTATAGGCCGGCCACGCTGCCGTGGGCTGGCCCCACGCCATGGCCAAGCCCCGGTTGCTCAAAATAAGCCAAGCCCGGAACTTGCCATCGGGCAGGTCGTAACGCCCCCACGTGATGGGATTTTCGCTCAAGCGGGGCAAGACAATGAACACACCCCGGTACCAGAAAACCAACAGCACCAGCAAGGGCACGTTGCGCAGGAATTCCACATACGCGGTGGCCAGCCCGCGCGCCAACGGGTTGGGCAGCACACGGGCCGTGCCCACGATAACCCCGACGATGGTCGCGAACACGATGCCGAGCGCGCTGACGCGCAGGGTGTTCAGCAAGCCGACCAAGAAGGCCATCTTGTTGGGCGAGGCCCCCGAATAGTCGATGAAGGAGGGCACCTCACCGATGTCGAAGCCGGCGACCGTGTCCAGAAAACCAAAATCGGGGAGCAGGGAGCGCTGGGCCAGCGCGGAGTACATGTTGACATACAGAAAGCGGCCCACGACGAACACGACGAGCACGAACAGCACTTGGCCAAAGACCCGCAAAAACCGCTCGTCGCGCCAAAAGTTACGCCAAGTCATATCCTGCCACATGGCAGCCTCCGCGATGAGGGCAGTGGGGGCGCGGAAGAGGATGCGCGAGCGGCCCCCCGCCGCCCCTATGGGCAACGGGGGGCCGCGTCATCAGGCGGTTTAGCGGAACGGCGGCGCGTAGAGCAAGCCACCTTCCGTGTACAGGCTGTTCAAGCCGCGCGGGATGTAGGTGGGCGTGTCGGGGCCCAGGTTGCGGTTGTAGATCTCGGCGTAGTTCCCCACATGCTTGATCACATTGTAGGCCCAGTCGTTATCCAGGCCCAACTTCTTGCCCAGGTCGCCCTCCAAGCCCAACAGCGAGCGCACCCGGGGGTTGGTGGTGGTATCGCGCACCTGATCCACATTCTCGGAGGTCACACCGGCCTCTTCCGCGTAGAAGGTGGCGAAGACCACCCATTGGACGATGTCGAACCACTGATCATCACCATGGCGCACCATGGGGCCCAAAGGCTCCTTCGAAACGGTGACATCCATGATCATGTGCTCGTCAGGGTTCTTGAGCATGGTGCGGCGGGCCACCAAGCCCGACTTGTCGGTGGTGTAGGCATCGCAGCGACCCTCTTCGTACGCGGCCCAACCGGCCTCCACATCGTCGAACACCACCACTTCGGCCTCAATACCGTTGGCGTCCAGCACATCGCGCAGGTTGGCCTCGGTGGTCGTGCCCGTCTGCACGCAGATGGCCGTGCCGTCCAGATCTTCCAAGGTCTCGATGCCGCTATCTTTGCGGACGATGAAGCCCTGGCCGTCATAGAACGTGGTGTGCACGAAGTTGCCGCCCACCTCGGTGTCGCGAGTCAGCGTCCAGGTGGTGTTGCGGATGAGCACGTCGATCTCGCCGGTCTGCAGTGCGGTGAAGCGTTCCTTCGCGCTCAACGGCCGGAATTCAACCTTGTTGGGGTCGCCGAAAATGGCCGCCGCCACCGCGCGGCAGAAGTCGATGTCAAAGCCCTCGTACTCGCCAGCCTCGTTCAAAAAGCCAAAGCCGGGGACTTTGGAGTTCACGCCGCAAATCAGGTAGCCGCGCTCCTTGACCGCCGCCAAGGTCGAACCGTAGCCCGTCGCCGGACCAGCGGGTTCCTCGGTCGCGGCCTCCTCGGCCGGGGCTTGGGTTGCCTCAGCCGCTTGACCACCGCCACCGCACGCGGCCAACGCCAGCGCCAACAACGCCAGCAAGGCCACAACCAACCACATCTTGCGAGTCATAGACTCCTCCTTCCTTATTAGGAATAGAATAAGACCAATATGACGGCCCATGAGGGCCCTATCCGAACCGATTGAGATTAGTATACCCGCAAGGCGCCAAAAGGGCAAGGGGAGGACACGGAAATCGTCATTTTATACCCTCTTTGCCGCGCGCGTCCCCAGCCAGAAGCACGCCACCAGCAGAAACAACAACCCCTATCAAGGAAAGAAGTTGCGTCACGGCACGCGACCCGAGGGTGAGCCAACGCGCCGCCCCCGGCCACGCCGCCACGTGCCCATCCCTGCTGCCCGCCGCCCGCGGCCATCCTGACGCTGGGCTGACGCCCGCCCTTGATAATGCGCATACCAAGCGCGAATTTCTGTCCCTCACCCTCAGGAGGCCGTTTATGCGCACCAAGCGTCTCTCCTTCCTTGTCTTTCTTTTCGTCGCGGCAGGCTTGCTTCTGGCCTGCCGCCTCACCGGGGCGGCAACAGGCCCCGACAACGCCTCGGCATCACCCCAGGCGACCGCGCCCGCCCCGGCCGGGGACCAGGATACGGCCGAGGACACCGCGCTGGTCGTGTTCTACCCCTTCGCGGGCAAGCGCTGCGTGCCCGAGCGTCTGGACCTCCATCTCACGGTCAACGACCCCCAGGTGAAGGCTTTGTGGGTCGAGTACCGGTTGGAGTCCCTCGATGGGCAAATTCTGACGATGCGCCATCGAGTCGATATGCAGCCCACGGCCAAAGGCGGCTTCTCCCTGGCCGTGACAGTCAACGACGAAGCCGCGCGCCATCTCCAAGGGCAGGAAGGCCGGCTGAAATACGCCATTTTCACCGAATACCCCGGCGGTGTCTTGAAGCGGCAGCCGCCCGACACCAACGACTGGTTCGTCGTGCACCTCAAGCCATGCACAAAACAGGCCGCGACATCCGGCACCGCGGGCTCGCAAGAGGAGCGCGGCGTTGGAGCAACCCCAGGGCCGGGTGACGCCGGCGCCAGCAGCGGCCAAGCCAACACTGGCAGCAGCGGCGCCACCGGCAGCCAAGCCAACACTGGCAGCAGCGGCGCCACCGGCAGCCAAGCCAACACCGGCAGCAGCGGCACCACCGGCAGCCAAGCCAACGCCGGCAGCAGCGGCACCACCGGCAGCCAAGCCAACACCGGCAGCAGCGGCGCCAGCAGCGGCCAAGCCAACACTGGCAGCAGCGGCGCCAGCAGCAGCCAAGCCAACACTGGCAGCAGCGGCGCCAGCAGCAGCCAAGCCAACGCCGGCAGCAGCGGCACCACCGGCAGCCAAGCCAACACTGGCAGCAACGGCTCCAGCAGCAGCCAGGCCAACACTGGCAGCAGCGGCGCCACCGGCGGCCAAGCCAACACCGGCAGCAGCGGCGCCACCGGCGGCCAAGCCAACACCGGCAGCAGCGGCGCCACCGGCAGCCAGGCCAACACCGGCAGCAGCGGCGCCAGCAGCAGCCAAGCCAACACCGGCAGCAGCGGCGCCACCGGCGGCCAAGCCAACACCGGCAGCAACGGCGCCAGCAGCAGCCAAGCCAACACCGGCAGCAGCGGCGCCACCGGCGGCCAAGCCAACGCCGGCAGCAGCGGCGCCACCGGCAGCCAAGCCAACAGCGGCAGCCAAGGAGGCGCGCTCACGCTGCGGTGCATGATGACGGACCAAGGCATCTACTGCCAACGCCCCTCGCGCGTTCCTTCGCTGGATCCTGACAACGGCAAACAATCCTCCAACCCGTCCTGCCTGCTGACCCTCCAAGGCCTGCAGTGCTCACCGCCTTCATCGGGATCGAACGACAGCCGCCAAAACCCGTCGGGCGGGAACACCGCCCCCGGCGCGGGCCAAGGCAACACCGGCGGAGGGCAAGGCTCCCCTCACAAAATGCCACCTGTGAAGGAGCCGCCCGCGCCGCCCACATCCAAGACGCCGGCCCAGCCCCCCTTCGACCCGACCCAAGGGCCCGACCTCAACGCGAAAGGCACGAAGATCGGCGACAATTGGGACCGGAACGGCGACGGCCGCGTGGACGCGTGGGACACCAACGGCGACGGCAAGCCCGATGCCTGGGACCAAAACGGCGATGGCCAGGCCGATACTTGGGACCAAGACAAGGACGGCCGACCCGATGCCTGGGATTTCAACGGTGACGGCAAGCCCGACAAAGGCTCCTACGACAAAGACGACGACGGTCGGCCCGACGCGTGGGATACCAACGGCGACGGCAAACCCGACATCTATGACAACGACCAAGACGGCAAACCCGACGCGTGGGACCAAGACGGCGACGGCGTCGTCGACGCATGGGACACCAACGGTGATGGCAAGCCGGACCAATGGCGCAGCAAAGGCGCCACCCAAGTCGATATTCTGGACACCGACTACGACGGCAAACCCGACACCTGGGACACCGACGGCAAACTGGGCCACGACGCGTGGGATACCAACGGTGACGGCAAAGCCGACGCGTGGGACACCAACGGCGATGGTCGGCCCGACACGTGGGACACCAACCGCGACGGCAAGCCCGACGCGTGGAGCACGAAACCCCAGCCCTCAGGGCCCGAGTTCTACGACCGTAACGGCGACGGCATCGCGGACGCGCGCGACCTGGACGGTGACGGCAAGCCCGAGCTCTTCGACGACGACCAAGACGGCACCTTTGACGGACACGACAGCAACGGCGACGGTAAACCCGACGCGTGGGACAAGAATGGCGACGGCATTTACGAAGCCCAAGACACCAACGGCGACGGCAAGCCCGACGCCTGGGATACCAACAAAGACCGCAAGCCCGACGCCTGGGACACCAACGGCGATGGCAAACCCGACGCCTGGGATACCAACCCCAACGATATGGTCGCCTCGCCCGACAGCTGGGACAAGGACGGTGACGGCAAGGCCGACGCCTGGGATACCAACAACGACGGCAAACCCGACGCCTTCGACACCGATGACAACGAAAAGCCCGACGCGTGGGATACCGACGGCAACGGCAAAGCCGACGCCTGGGACAAGGACGGTAATGGCAAGCCCGACGCCTGGGACAAGGACGGCAATGGCAAACCCGACGCCTGGGACAAGGACGGTAACGGCCAGGCGGACTCCTTCGACACCGACGGCGATGGCAAGGCCGACCGCTGGGACTTCAACGGCGACAACACCCCTGACGCGTGGGACAAAGACGGCGACGGCAAGCCCGACATCTTCGACACCAACAACGACGGCCGGCCCGACGCGTGGGATAACGACGGCGACGGCAAGATCGACGCCTGGGACAAAAACGGCGATGGCCACGCAGACGCGTTCGACTCCAACGGCGACGGCAAAATCGACGCCTGGGACACCAACGGCGATGCCCGGCCCGACGCGTGGGACAAAGACGGCAACGGCAAGGTCGACGCGTGGGACCGCGACAACGATGGCAAACCCGACGCCTGGGACACCAACGGCGATGGCAAGGCCGACGCCTGGGACACCAGTTTCAGTGCCGGCCGACCCAACGCCTGGGACACCGACGGTGACGACAAAATCGACGCCTGGGACAAGAACAACGATGGCAAGCCCGACGCTTGGGACACCAACGGCGATGGCATCGCGGACGCGTGGGACAAAGACGGTGACGGCAAACCCGACTCATGGGACACCAACGGCGATGGCGTCGTGGACGCCTGGGACACCGATGGCGACGGCAAGCCTGATACCAACACCCCTGTCAGCGACCTGTGCAGCCAGCCCGATACGACCTGCTTCCAAGACCCGCTGACCCAGCGCTGGATCTGCCCTGGCCGCGGGGAGTTCGTCTCGTGCCAGTGGGATGCGACCCAATGCCGCTACCGCTGCTGGGCGCCCGTTTTGCCCACCCCCACGCCCGACACCAGCCAAAACGCCTGCCAGCCCGCGGACTTCTGCAGCGTGGACGGCGACGAATGGTACTGCGGCGATGGCGGCGGCCCTTATGTCCAGTGCTTCTACGACGGCTGCACATGGAGTTGTGAGTAAAACGCCCCGCCCCTCCCCTTATAAGCCGAGCCCCCGGAGGTCGCTCCGGGGGCTCGGTCTTGATCGTTGGCCAATCGCAGCCGCCGCGCTATTTCAGCAACTCGGCCAAAATATCCGCGATCTCTTCAGGATGCCGCGCGACCGGCACATTCGCCGCCTGCAAGGCCTTGATCTTCTCGGCCGCGGTGCCCTCGCCGCCTTCGATGATCGCGCCCGCATGGCCCATGCGCTTGCCCGGCGGCGCAGTCTGGCCCGCAATGAAGCCCACCACCGGCTTGGTCATGTGCTGCCGGATGTACGCCGCGGCTTGTTCTTCTGACGAGCCGCCGATCTCGCCGATCAGCACCACCGCTTCGGTCTGCGGGTCCTCTTCGAACATCTGCAGCACGTCGATGAAATCCAACCCTTTGACCGGGTCGCCGCCAATGCCCACCGTCGTGCTTACGCCCATCCCGCGCAACTTCATCGCGTACACCACTTCGTAAGTCAACGTGCCCGAGCGCGACACCACGCCCACATTGCCCGGCAAGGCGATGTTCCCCGGAATGATGCCCACTTTGGCCTCGCCCGGCGTGAGCAACCCCGGGCAATTGGGCCCCACCAAAGTGGTCCCCCGCTCTTGCAAGTAGGCGGTCACCCGCATCATGTCTTGCACGGGGATGCCCTCGGTAATGGCCACGACCAACTTAATGCCCGCGTCCGCGGCCTCGAGGATCGCGTCGGCGGCAAAGCGCGCGGGCACGAAAATCACGCTGGTGTCTGCGCCCGTGGCTTCGACCGCCGCGGCCACGGTGTCGAACACAGGGATGCGATCCAACACCCATTCGCCGCCTTTGCCCGGGGTCACGCCGGCCACGACCTGCGTTCCATAAGCCACCATGCGCTCGGTGTGGAAGCGACCTTCGCGGCCGGTGATACCCTGCACCACCACGCGGCTCTTTTTGTTGACCAGAATGCTCATGCCTCGCCTCCTTTCGCCACCGCGACGGCCTTTTGCGCGGCCTCGGCCAGGGTTTGCGCGGTCAGCATGTCCGCATCTTGCAGCAAGGCCAGCCCCTCCTCCGCGTTGGTGCCCACCAAGCGCACCACCATGGGCACCTCGGGCTTGACCTCGTCCATGGCCTGCAAAATGCCGCGCGCCACCTCGTCGCCGCGGGTGATGCCGCCGAAGATGTTGATCAGCACGGCCTTGACCTTGGGGTCGGCCAAAATGAGCCGAAAGGCCGCGGCCACCTTTTCCGCGGTCGCACCGCCGCCGATGTCCAAGAAATTGGCCGGCTCGCCGCCGTACAACTTGATGATGTCCATGGTGGCCATGGCCAAGCCCGCGCCGTTGACCATGCAGCCGATGTCACCGTCCAGTTTGATGAAACTCAGGCCATACTTGCGGGCCTCGATCTCGGTGGGGTCTTCCGCGTCCAAGTCGCGCATCTCGGCCAAATCGGGGTGGCGATAGAGCGCGTTGTCGTCGATGATCATCTTGCCATCTAAGGCCAGCATGTCGCCCTGCGCGGTGATGACCAGGGGGTTGATTTCGGCCAAGGTTGCGTCGCTGGCCTGATAGGCCTTCCACAACCCAAAAGCCACCTTGGTGAAGGCCTTCCAATGCTCCCGGGGCAGGTCGATGCGCAGCGCGACATCGCGAACTTGATAGGCCTGCAGCCCCAACAGGGGGTGAATATGCACCTTCGCGATCTTCTCGGGGCTGCGACGGGCGACTTCTTCGATATCAACCCCACCCTCAGAAGAGGCCATGAGCACCGGGCGCTTGGCTGCCCGATCGTTGGTGATGCCCAGGTAAATTTCTTGGGCGATGTCCACCGCGGGGTCGACCAGCACTTTGCGCACCGGCAGCCCTTTGATGGTCATGCTCAAAATGGCTTGCGCCACTTCGCGGGCTTCGCCGGGCGTGCGGGCCAGTTTGATCCCACCCGCCTTGCCCCGGCCGCCCACCAGCACCTGGGCCTTAACGGCCACGGGGCCGCCGAACTCCCGGGCGATGGCTTCCACTTCTTCGGGCGTGGTGGCCACCTTGCCCGGCGGGATCGGGACCCCGTACTGGGCGAAAACGCGCTTGGATTGGTATTCATGCAACTTCATCGATACGCTCCCACGCAAAAAGTCGGCATCACACCACGCGCATTATACCACCGAGCCGCCTCAGGGTGACGGAAATCGTGACTTTTGGCAGTGCTTGGCGTAGAGGCTTGCGGGAGCGTCCGCCAAAGGCGCGCGAGTCACGGCCAGGCCCTCTCCAGCCACGGCAGCGGGTTGACGGGCACGCCACCGACCCACAATTCCCAGTGCAGGTGCGGCCCAGTGGAACGGCCCGTGCTGCCGGCTTTGCCGATTTCTTCGCCCGCATGCACGGTTTGCCCAACCTCGACCGCGATCTCCGACAAGTGCCAATAGCCCGAATAGACGCCCCAGCCATGGTCGATGATGACCGAGCCGCCCCGCACTTCCAGATTCTCGGCCAACACCACCACACCATTGGCCGCGGCATAGATGGGCGTGCCCAAGCCGCCGCACAGGTCCACCCCCGCGTGATAGCCCCACAGCGCACCGTCGTTGTAACTGCGCCGAGTGCCAAACAGCGAGTTGATGCAATCGCCTCCGTACGACGAAGGCGCGACAAAAGGCCCATCCCAATAGCGCTGCGGCGTGTAACCCGACATAATCTCGCGCACGCGCGCGCTTTCGGCCTGGGCCACGGTCACATCCAGGAACTCAGGGGGCACGGTGAGTTCTTCGAAGCCATAGTTGCCGGCCGCGATGGGCTGTTCCTGCTCGAAGGCCCAAGTGCGGCCGTCCGGCCAGGTACCTTCCAGGCGCAGCGGGTGGGGCTCGACCCAGGCCAGCGCGTGCACACCGCTCAAGGTCACCCAGGTGCGCCCCTGGTCTTCGTCCGACGACCAAGCCGCAAAGTGCAAGGGCCGCTCACGCCACGCGCCGCGCAGTGGGGGGACGTCCTCCGGGGCGGCCGAAGCCGCGAGGGTGACGAACATCTCCCAAGTCTCGCCTTGGACCCGCGGGTCGGGCTGCCAGCGTACCGCGAGCACCTCGGGCGGCAGCGCGCCCAGGCCTTGGTCTTGGCCATCGGCTGCGGGGTAAAACAGCACCGCGTGCCCCAGCGCGGGCGCGGCTGCGTCGTCCAAGTGATTTAGCCAATACAGCGTCCAGGGATTGAGCCCGCGCTCAGCCGCGGCCTCCAGCAGGCCTTGTTCCGCGCGCAACTGCAGCCGGTGCAGCGCGGGCCACGGCTCGGGCCCCTCAGGGCCACCGGGCACGATCACCGGGCGCCCCGCGTAGAGTTGATAGGGCCCGGTCAGACGGTTGAGGCGCACAAACTCGCTGGGCGCCAAACGGTAGCGGCGGGCCATGCTCCGCCAGTCTTCGCCAAAGGGCACGGTCACCGCGTAGAGATAGCCGGATACCGCGGCCAGGTCGGGCAGCACCAGTTCCCGCCCCGGGTAAAGCACCGATTCCGGGCTCAGGCCGTTGGCTTCCATGAGCCGGTCCAAGTCCACGCCGAACCGCGCCGCGATGCCATACAACGTATCGCCCGGCTGTACGATGTAGCGTGGCCCCGCGACCGGGGTCGCGGTCGGTGGTGTGGGGGTCGGCGTTCGGGCCAACCCGCCGGCCCGCGCGGAGCCTATCCCCCACAGGCTCAACACCACCCACAGCCCGAGCCACGCGCCCCACTTACGCGCTTTGCCAGTCAATTTGATCTCCTATGCGAAATTCGTCCAAGCGCGAGGGATGCAGTTCCAACACATAGCGCGCCCGCGCGCGCGGAACCAGCACCGAACGCCAAGCCCGCGCCAAGCGGGCGTCCACCACGCGCCGCGCGTCGTCAAGCCAGATCACGGCCAGGTCGAAGCGCATCCCGAACATGTGGATGGCGGTGTCTACGCGGCCCGCGCGCGGCCAGATAAAGAGCAAACCCTCGTCGGGGGCCAGCGCGGCGCGCCCCATCAGCCCCCGCAGGCGGCACCACCAACGCGCGCACGGCGTTACCCACAACGCCGCGCGCAAGGGTCGGGTGCGGTTGAACACTCGATAGCGGGCCATGCCGGGATTATACCGCGAGGTCGCGACCGCGGCGATGGTATAATGAGGGGGTCAGTTCGTGACCTTTTGGGAGAGATACGCATGAAAGGCAAACTCACCCAGCAGCCCTGGTTTTGGGCCGGGCTGGGAAGTCTCATCGCCTTGCTGGTCTTGGGCGTTGGCTTTGGGCTGGCATGGTGGACCCGGCCGGCCACGGGCGGGGTCCAAATGCCGACGTTGGTGGTGCCCACCACGCCCTTGACGCCGCGCGCCAGCGCGACGGCTGCCCCACCGACGGCCACCCATCCCCCCGAGGCGCCCACCCCAACGCCCACGTTCACCCCATCCCCCACGCCCGAGCCCCTGTGCGGCGGGCCGCCCGAGATGCGCATCTTGGTGGTTGGTGGGCGCAATGGGCCGCAAGAGAACTCTGACTTGGTGCGCATCGTGGTCGTGGACTTCACCAAGCCCGAGGTGCGGGTCGTCCCCATTCCGCGCGATCTCATCGTCGAACTGCCGCCCGAGTTCGTGCAACGCACCGGCTATGGCTCGCCAGTGAAGTTGGCCTCGGTGAACTTGGTGGGCGGGCCGTTCATGGTGGCCAACGCGCAACGCGGCGATGGCGCGGTGCTGGTCGCGCGGGTGCTGGCCCAGAACCTGGGCGTAACGACCGACCATTATGTGGCCATCGGCGCGCTGCTGGTGGACAACTTCATCAATGCCATCGGCGGCATCACCATTTACATCCCCACCGAAATCGACGACCCCGACAACAACGCCTACTTCAAACCCGGCTACCAAACGCTGGACGGCCACGACGCGGTGCTCTTCGCGCGCATTCGCAAGGATGTGGGCGACTTGGGGCGCATTGAGCGCCAAACCGTGGTCGCCAAAGCCGTGCTGCAGAAAATCCTCAGCCCCTCCATCCTGCCCCAAATTCCCGACTTGGTCAACTACTTCTTCAACGTGCGCTACGACCTCATCACGGACCTCACGCCCGAGGACCTGAGCAAGTTCTACTGCTTGGCTCAGCACCTGTCGACCGAAGACATCATCTTCTACTCCGTGCCCAAGGATATGCTCACCCTGGATGTGCGGCCCGTGTATGTGGGCCCCGCGCAGATCTACGCCTCAGTGCTGGTGTGGGATCAAACCTTCGTCGATTGGGTACACCAAGCCCTCAACGGCGAGGTGCGCCCCGGCGAATGAACACCAGGACGCGGTGGCTGGTCTGGCCACCGCGTTTGTCATTCCCCCAAGGAGGAAACCCCATGGCCCCGTACATCGAAAGCGTGCACGCCCGAGAGATTTTGGACTCGCGCGGCAACCCTACCGTCGAGGTCGAAGTGCGGTTGGACACGGGCCACATGGGCCGGGCTGCCGTACCTTCGGGCGCGTCCACCGGCGCGCACGAAGCCGTGGAATTGCGCGATCGCGACGCGCAGCGCTATCGCGGCAAAGGCGTGCTGCAGGCCGTGGAAAACGTCCGTGGGCCCATCGCGGAGGCCATCCTGGGCTTTGATGCCACTCGCCAGCGA
>Ga0256914_1001868_pt1 | contig 18199 bp, 15 predicted proteins | sample HulkmetaG_FD_191571 | JGI IMG/M metagenome (GOLD analysis project Ga0256914, IMG submission 191571) | Hydrothermal chimney microbial communities from Main Endeavour vent field at the Juan de Fuca Ridge, Pacific Ocean - Hulk | ecosystem: Environmental > Aquatic > Marine > Hydrothermal vents ... | reverse complement strand
AGACAGGTATATCGATTATGAAGATGAACGAACAAATGGATGCAGGGGATATACTTTGCCAGAAAGAAACTGATATTTTGCCGGGAGAAGATGCTGTGTCTTTGAAGAACAGGCTGGCACATATAGGGGCAGACTTGCTTATAGAAACAATAGATTTATTACAAAAAGAAAAGGATTCTAATGAGGTAGGGTTTTTAAGGTCTGCAAGAGTACAGGAGCCGGACCTTGTTACATATGCTCCAAAACTCACAAAAGAATTAGGTATGATAGATTGGGGAAGGGATGCCTGCTATATATATAATCTAGTCAGAGGTCTACTTCCATGGCCGTGCGCATATACATATTATAATGGCAGACAAATGAAGATATTATTGAGTGAAATAGTAGGTCTTGATGAATTTAACTATCAGCCAGGAGAGGTTGCAATGATAAACAGGGATGGAATTATTGTGGCTACGGGTAAGGGAGGGCTTCTTATAAAAAAAGTTCATCTCTCTTCTTCTAAGGCTATGAATGCATATAGCTTTGTTATTGGCCATAAGATTTGTTGTGGTTTTATTTTTGGGAGATAGCTTTATTTTCTATTAGATATGTATCTTATTGAAAAATGAAGGTTAATTAATTTTTTTTTGTTTTTTGTTTTTTTTTAATGTATAATATTTATTATAAGAAAAAAAATTTAATTAGTTTTATAATATTAAAGGAGGGATGAAATGGGAATAATAAAACGATTTTTATTTATTTTCCTTTGTATGTTTATAGTAATGTTGCTATCTTTAAAAAGAGTAGAGGCCTCTATTATTTGGGATTGGTCATTTGATTCAAATGCAGGTCAGTTTGTTACAACAGGAGACGCCGTTGGTGGTTCGGCGCCAGCAGGCACCTATTTGATAACAGATTTTGTTGTTACAAATAGTGGTAGTGGTGCAACAATTGGTAGTTGGTCCACAGGAGAATACGATGATACAGGTTTTGCTACAACTTCGCCTTATAGTTTAGTATGGGATGGTTCTACAATAGTAGGCTGGCATCATAGTGGAAACAATCATTTTGATTGGGTCGTTTTTAAAGATTTAGCAAAAAATAACTATTTTCTCTTTGGATGGGAAACAGGCAATAAAAATACTCCTACTCAGGCGGCATATTATCCAAAGAGTAGAATAAGTTCGGATCTTTATGTTAATCTCGCAAATAATAATAGCGCTACGGTCCCAGAACCAGCTAGTTTAGTGTTTGGCATTATTAGTATGGGGGCTGTTGTTTGTTTGCGTAAGAATAGGCTAATTTGAGATGCAGGGTAATTATTTATAGAGAAAATTGTATAAGGAAGACAGGCAACGTTTCTGGATAGAGTCTATCTAATGGTTAAGGATATAGTATTTATCACTATTGTTTTACAACAGAGATAACACCTGTAATGTCCCATCTGCCTCCGCTGCATTCCTTATCGTCGATAAATAGTGTTTTTTACCTCCAACTGTCAAAGTTGCGATAATCTCTTTTTTTACTTCAACTTAATATAGTATTTTTTACTTACATTGCAAAACAAGACAACTCCAGCTTCCCAGATTACTAATAGAACAGGTCATTTTAATACCAATTGGTGAACATTTGCTACCAAGGGGGGGACACGGATTTATACCAGGACTACATTCCTTAGAATAACTGCCTGGTACTGGTTGCCAAGTTCCAGTTGAGGGTGGAGGTGGCGGGGGAACTTTACAAATCCCAGCAATACAAGATAATCCTGCAGGGCATGGGCATTCCGAAGGATACGTAGCACAGTTTTCTTTGCAATTGCAGATTCCGTCATTATGTTTGCCGCATCCTGATGTTATATATTTGCAGGTATGAGGATCGCATTTAAGCGTGCCGCATGCAAATCCTTTACTAAAACATGTTCCAGTGCCCATATCCGGAGGATCACATTCTTCTCCTGCTTCGACTTTGCCATCCCCACAGTATCCACAACTGCTAAGGTCATAATGGCAGTCACTTCTACACTTGGGTATGCCTGAGGTATACATTGGGTTTATGGAATGGCAGGTTGCCCCGCCTATGTCAGAACCATCACACTGTTCACCGGGACAGTCTATTATACCATCTCCGCATTTATGACATCCTGAATAGTCTATAGTACAGTTGTTTAGACATGTTGCTGATCCACAATCATATCCTGCATTTATACATACTTGTTGCGGGGTTAGTCCTCCAAAATCGGTTCCGTCACATTGTTCTCCCGGACAGTTTATTCTTCTGTCTCCACATTTGTAACATGTAGTATAGTCAATAGTACACATATTTGTGCATGTCGCTGTTCCGCAGTCATAACCTGCATTTAAGCATGCCTGCGTGGCTGTAGTTCCTCCACCAAAGTCATTGGTATCACATTCTTCTTTGCAGTTTTGAATCTTATCACCACAGAATAATGTGCCTGCACATGTCTTAGTTGTGGCTGGCTTAGGCCCTACTTCTCCTATACAATAGGCATCATTTTCTATTGCCCCTGTTGATATCCTTTGGCATTGGACTGTTCTGGTTTGGATTCCACCACATGGATTACTGCATGCGCCCCATGGACCGGTTAACCATCTGTGGTCTGGTGGTTTATTGCAATCAGAAGGACATTTTGTAGGTTCCTCTGGATTACAGCATCCATCTCCGCAATATTTGGGACCTCGGCAGGGTTCTCCTTTCTCATCGTAGCATACACATTTTGCCATAATTTTAAAGCCGTCTATTGCTTTAGCCATAGATTTGTTAAGTCGTTTTGATACGAATTTGCCAGGAGAGAAAGCAATTACCATAATTGCTATGGTTGTCCCTAAAAGGAGCATATATTCTACAGCACTATAGGCTTTTTGATTTGGATGTAGTTTGTATCTCATCTATTTAATGTATTCTCTTATTTTATTCTATTCTATTATAGGATACAATAATATTAAAAAATTCGCAAATATTTTCTTTTTTTAATATAAATAAACTTGACAAATAGAAAATTTATATGTATTTTAAAAAATTAAGATAAAAATATGTCAAAATAAAAAAACATTAATTATTAATTAAATATGAAGGAGGTAGGCATGGTTAAGATAGGTATTAATGGATTTGGACGTATAGGCCGTATGGTTTTACGTGCCTCAATGGATAATCCCAATATTGAGATACTTGGTATCAATGATCTTACTGATGCTAAGACATTGGCACATCTTCTTAAATATGACTCTACACAGGGAAAATTTAATGGGACGGTTGATGTTAAGGATAATGCCATTGTAGTAAATGGCAAGGATATCCCTATTACTGCTATTAAATCTCCTGCGGAGCTTCCTTGGAAGGATTATGGAGTGGAGGTGGTTATTGAGTCTACAGGCGTGTTCAGAAAAAAAGAGCAGTGTATGGAGCATATTAAGGCAGGCGCTAAAAAGGTCCTTCTTACTGTCCCACCTAAGGATGAGATTGACAATATGATAGTTTTAGGTGTCAATGATGATGCATTGAAGGATACCGATATAGTTGTGTCAAATGCATCCTGCACTACAAATTGCCTCGCTCCTATGGTAAAGGTATTAAATGATTCTTTTGGCATTGTTAAAGGACTTATGACAACAATACATTCTTATACAAATGATCAGCGTATTTTGGATTTCCCACATAGCGATCTACGTCGAGCACGTTCAGCCGCGCTCTCAATAATTCCTACTACTACAGGTGCGGCAAAGGCTGTTGGTAAGGTTATTCCTGAGTTGAATGGAAAGCTTAATGGTATGGCAGTGCGTGTGCCCACACCAGTAGGTTCATTTACTGATTTTGTCGCAGAGTTAAAAAGAGAGGTTACAAAAGAAGAGGTAAATGCTGCAATGAAAGCGGCTAGTGAAGGAGCCCTTAAAGGTATTATGGAATATACAGAGGATCCTATAGTATCTGCTGATATCATACATAATCCGCATTCTTGTATTTTTGATGCATTGTCAACCATGATTATTGATAACATGGTTAAGGTAGTTGGTTGGTACGATAATGAATGGGGATATTCTTGCAGGGTCGTGCAATTGGCAGAGAAATTAGCAGGTTAGGTTAATCTTTATAAAAGAAAAGGTGCAGTTTATGAAGAAGACAGTCTTCTTCTTGGCAGGTTTTTTTGTGATCCTTATATTAGGATGTAAGATAGGAGGTGCTGTTTCTATGAGAATAACTAGTCCGGCATTTACCCATAATAGTAGTATCCCCAGAGAGTTTACCTGCCAGGGGGATGATGTTAATCCGCCTCTGGTCATAGAAGGAGTTCCTGCAGGCACAAAGAGTCTGGCCTTGATTATGGACGACCCTGATGCACCTATGGGGACATGGGTGCATTGGGTCGTTTATAATATACCTGCGGATACAACTATTATTGAAAAGAATTCTGTCCCAGGGGTGCAATTAGTAAACAGTTTTGGACGAGAAAGTTATGGGGGCCCATGCCCTCCAAGCGGTACTCATAGGTATTTTTTTAAGGTATATGCATTGGATATTACGTTAAAGCTTGATAAAAATAGTAAGAAAAAGGACCTTGAAAAGGCAATGGAAGGGCATATCCTTGCCAAGGCCGAGTTGATGGGGCTTTATAAAAAACAATAATTTTATATAGTATGGACAAGGTTTGTTTATAGAGTTAGGATATTACAATGCGAAATAGAATTATATTGTTATAAAATTATATTATTAGATTTTTTAGGGAGATATTCAATTGCGTGTGCTCCATATAAAAATTTATAATTTTATTTTAAAGGCAATTCTTTGAAAAAAGAATTGCCTTTTTTTATTTGTGCTTATTTTTAGGGACAGAAAAGGGAAATTTTTAATTTTGTTTTTGGAAAGGAGGGAGGAATGAAGAGGTATATCAGCGTTCATACAGGCGAGATTATGGCAGCAGACAAGGACAGTGTTCTTCATTCAGATGCAAATAAGGCATGTTTAGTAATTGTTGCTTATGACCCACAAAAAAAGATAGGGGGATTAGCTCATGCTATGTTTTTCAGTAATGGTTCAGTAAGAAAACAGGACTTTACTATGACAAGAGATGCTTCTGGTGCTATAGATGAGATGATAGATGATATGATGGTTTTAGGTGCTGATATGGAGAATATAGAGGTGTGTCTTGTTACAGGAGAGAACGTCCCTCATGAAGAAAATGACCCGGAATATTATAAGCATATAACGGATACAATTCGCCTTTTGGAGGAGAAGAATATCAGGTATAAGAAAATGACGGCAAAAGATGTTGGGAATATGCATGTTGGTCTTGATGTGGAGACAGGTGTTGTGTCATATGATTAATACTATTGGCAGGTTTATTTAATTGTGGTTGTTTTATATAAATTTTTTTAAGAAAGGGATAGCTTATGGATGTGAAGTTAAAACGTAATTTGGCAGTAGTAGGCCACGCCCATTCAGGAAAGACATCTCTTGTGGAGAGTATGTTGTTTGTTAGTGGAGCTATATCACGCAAAGGTGATGTTATGCAGGCAAATACGGTAAGTGACTTTCAGGATGATGAGAAAGAGAGGAAGATTTCTATTAATGCAAGTTTTATGAGGACTGAACATAAAAATACGCAGATACAGCTTATTGATACCCCTGGGTATATGGATTTTATAGGTGAAACTATAGCCTCTCTTAGTGTATCTGATTCTGCTATAGTTGTGGTCGATGCGGTAAATGGGGTTGAAGTCGGGACTGAGGATGTATGGAAGAGATTAGATATTTTAGGGTTGCCGCGAATGGTCTTTATTAATAAAAAAGATAAAGAGGATGCAAAAATAGATGAGGCCATAGCTTCTATTCAAGAACAGTTGTCTAAAAATGCGGTTGTTATAGATTTATCTTCGTCAGATTTAATAGATGCAGTGGCAGAGACAGACGATAAGTTGTTGGAAAAATATTTAGAAACAGGTAGTTTGTCTCAAGAGGAAATATGTGCGGGTTTAAGGAAGAGTGTATTGGAGGCAAAGGTTTTTCCTGTATTTATAGGTAGTGCTTTAAATGATGACGGGATAAAAGAGTTACTAGATGCGGTTGTAGAATATTTGCCTTCTCCTTATGAACGTCCCGCTATTAAAATAGTGAACAGGGATTCAGGCGAAGAGTCTGAATTACAGCTTAAGGAAGGGGCCTCTTTTACTGGTTTTGTATTTAAATCACTATTTGATCCGCATCTTGGGTCTTTGTCTTTGGTAAGGGTATTTAGCGGTAGTCTAAAGGCCAATACGGATTTTTACAATGTTAGCGCCTCAATAAAAGATCATGCTGGCATGATAAATATGTTGCAGGGGAAAGAGCAGATTTCTGTAAATGAGGCGGTTGCAGGGGATATAATTGCCTTGCCTAAATTAAAACATACACATGTCGGGCATACTATTGCTGCTACAAAGCAGAATTTTGTGTTTAAAGATGTGGATTTCCCAGAACCTTCTATATCTGCTTCTATAAAGCCCAAGACAAGGGCGGATGAGGATAAGATTTCAGGTGCATTAAGCAGACTTACGGAGGAGGATAGGACGTTTAAAGTAGAACGCAATGATGAAACAAAAGAACTTATTATATCAGGAATAGGTGATTTACATTTGAAGGTTATGCTGGATAGGCTTAAAAGCCGGTATCATGTAGATGTAGAACTTGGTACTCCTAAGGTCTCTTATCGTGAAACTATAACTAAACCGGGTGTAGGTAGATATAAACATAAGAAACAGTCAGGTGGGCATGGACAGTATGGTGAGGTTGAGCTTCATATAGAACCACTTCCCCTTAACGGTGAGTTAAGCTACGAATTTATTAATAAAATATTTGGAGGAGCTATACCTAAGAATTACATACCTTCAGTAGAGAAGGGAGTAAAACAGACTATAAAAGAAGGAGTGCTTGCTGGCTACCCTATAGACAAGGTTAGGGTTACAGTTGTAGATGGTAGTTACCATGAAGTAGATTCTTCTGATATGGCATTTCAGATTGCTGCTTCTCATGCAATGAAGTTGGCAGTTGAGGCAGCATCTCCTGTGTTGCTTGAGCCAATTATGGAAGTAACTATTGTTGTGCCTGATGAGTTTGTAGGCGCAATATCCGGCGACATTAGCTCACGCAGAGGAAGGATTATGGGGTCAGAGGCAAGGGGGAAGAATCAGATTATAAAGGCTAATGTGCCTTTGGCTGAGATGTTTGCTTATGCCAATGACTTGCGTTCAATAACAGGTGGCAGGGGCAGTTATTCCATGAAGATGTCTCATTATGAACAGGTCCCTGCAAAATTAACGGAACAGATTAAGGCAAAGGCACAGCAGGGGTGATTTAAAATTTTGTAAAATATTATTGGTTACACAGTGAGATTTTGACAAAAAATAGGATATGTTATAGTTTATGTATATAAACCTTCCTCATAATGATAGAATAAGAATAAAATGAGGGTTAATATTTAGATGAAGTTATTATAAATGCGGTATTAAAGAGAGGTGGTTTTAAGATAAAGAAGGTAGTGATAGAGAATGCTTTAATCTGGATTTTTTATTATAAAAGGTAATCCGGGTTGAACCTCAGCTTTTCCCGATGAGGAGATTGAGGAAGCCGCGGTTTAATGTTCCATAAAATTAGAGATTAGTATCGTTTGTTTTATGAAAAAAGACAGTATTGTTTTCATTGTAGGCCCTACTGCTGTGGGGAAATCAGAGATTGCTTTCCTTCTGGCAAAGAAGATAAACGGAGAGATTGTTTCTGCTGATTCTATGCAGGTATATAAAGAGATTAATATAGCAAGCAATAAGCCAGAGCAGGCAGTGATGGATGAGGTGCCACATCATCTTATAGGGATTGTGTCTGTAGAAGAGGATTTTGATGTAGCAAGGTTTAATGAGATGGCAGTAAGTTGTATTCATCAGATACATCAGAGAGGGCACGTTCCTATTGTTGTTGGTGGCAGTGGTATGTATATTCAGGTGCTTTTAGATGGCATATTTGAAGGTGCGGCTAAGGATGAACAACTTAGGCAATCTTTAAAAAAAGAAGCAGAAGAGAAAGGGATATCATATCTTTATGAAAGGCTTAAACAATTAGATCCTAAAGCAGCAGATAAGATACATCCAAATGATTTAAGAAGGATTATACGTGCATTAGAGGTATATGAACTTGAAGATATGCCTATATCTGAATTACAGAAACATCGTAGTGGGTTATGGGGTAAGTATGACATAAAGATATTCGGTCTTAACATGGATAGACAGAAACTATATGAAAAAATAGAACATAGGGTAGATGTTATGTTTGAGAAGGGGCTGATAGATGAGATAATTTTATTGAGAGATTTTAGGTTAGGATATACTGCGGATAGAATGATAGGTAAAGATGAGGTGCAGGGATATCTGGATGGATTATATGATTTGGAAAAGGCAAAGGCACTTATGAAAATGAATACCCGTAGGCTTGCGAAACGGCAGTTGACATGGTTTAGACGAGAGAAGAGGATACAATGGCTTGACATAAATTTCGATGGTAGTAATATAGGAGAAATAGTAGAGAAGATTATTCATCATATTCTATCCTGCACTATTTAACCTTGTTAAATAGTGCAGGATAGAATATTTAGGAGGTAAGGGTGGCAAGAGAGTGAAAGAAAAAGTTTTGTTGGTTGTTGTAGATTTTAGGCTTCGAGTAGATCAAAGTCATTATATTAATGATTGGAGTTCTACAGATATTTTAAGGGAGATGGAAGCACTTGTTGAGGCATGTGGAGGCGAGGTGGTGGATGGTACTATTTATCGCGTTAATAGCCCGATTGCAAGTACTGTTATTTCTAAGACCAGGATAGATGAGCTTTCGGGGATATGTTCTTTTCATGGTATAGATACAGTTATTTTTAGTTGTGATTTGAAAGGTGGCCAGCAAAGGAATCTTGAGAAACTGTTGAAGGTTAAGGTTGTAGACCGTACTCAGCTTATTTTGGATATCTTTGCGCGTCGTGCATTAAGTAAAGAAGGAAAGATGCAGGTAGAATTGGCGCAGTTGCAGTATTTACTGCCAAGGCTTACAGGAAGAGGTGTAGAGTTGTCGCGGTTAGGTGGTGGAATAGCTACATTGGGGCCGGGAGAAACGAAGTTGGAGGTTGATCGTCGTCGTATATCTCATCGGATTGCCAGATTAAAAAAAGAGTTGAAACAGGTTGCAGAATCTCGTTCTTTAAAAAGGAAAAGAAGAAAGGAATTAGGAACACCTGTTGTTTCTTTAGTAGGTTATACCAATGCAGGTAAGTCGTCATTGCTTAATGCTTTGACAGACGCACAGCAGGTAATAAAAGACGGATTATTCACCACCCTTGATCCGTTATCAAGGCAATTAGTTCTTCCTAATAGACAGATTATTATATTATCTGATACAGTGGGATTTATGCATGATTTGCCGCATAGGCTTATTGAAGCCTTTAAGGCAACATTGGAAGAAATTACTGAGGCAGATCTTCTTTTGCATGTCCTTGATATAAGTTCATCTAATTTCAGGTTCCTTTATAATTCTGTTAGGGATGTGTTAAGAGAATTGGATGCAGAGAAGATACCTACGGTTACGGTATTAAATAAAATAGACAGGATTAGTGATAGAGAGTGGTTGACGGATATAGAGGCAAATTTCCAGAATACTGTAGCTGTGTCTGCTACAACAGGAGAGAATCTTAAATTGTTGTTATCTAAGATTGAGGAGATGCTAGTCTCTTATGTAGTTAGGGTAGATGTAATAATTCCTATAGATAGGATGGATTTAGTTAATCTGGCCCATAAAGAAGGTATGGTGAAGGAGATAGAATATCGTAATACTAATATTCATATGATAGCAATGGTTCCTTCCAGAACAGCAGGCAGGATATATAAAGCTGATATAGATCATCGGTGTCTTTAAATGATATCTACAGTTAGTTAATTTAGAAATGGGGAAGCATCAGGTAATATCTTTTTAGAGGATATGTTTTTTTGTAGAATAACCTGTGAAATTTTAATATGAAGGCATTAGTGTTATTTTCAGGAGGTCTAGATAGTGCGATTGCCTTACAACTTATAGCAAATCAAGGCATAGACGTAGAGGCTCTTCATTTTATTATCCCTGTGTCTCAGTATTATGAAGAAGAATGTATCCCAGCAGTAAAGAAGATAGTAGCACAGTTAGGAGTTCCATTGAGGCTTGTTCGTTTAGGGCAGGAGTTCCTTGATATGGTACGCAACCCAAAATATGGATATGGGAAAAATCTAAATCCATGCATAGATTGCCGTATTTTAAAGCTGAGTATTGCAAAAAGGATAATGGAAGAGGAAGCGGCGTCTTTTCTTGTTACAGGAGAGGTTTTAGGCCAGAGGCCTATGTCCCAACATAGACAGGCAATAGAACTTATTGAAAGAAAGACAGGGTTGCAGGGATTAATTGTGCGTCCTTTATGTGCAAGATTATTTGAGCCTACTATTCCTGAACAAAAGGGGTGGGTTGACAGGGAAAAGTTTTTGGATATTCATGGTCGTAGCCGTCGAGAACAGATAAAGTTAGCCGAAAGGTTTGGTATCAAAGATTATGTGTCTCCTTCAGGCGGATGTCTGCTTACGGATGAAGTCTTTAGCAGGCGGCTAAAAGATATACTTGACTATGGTAGCTTTGATGTGGATAATGTGGAGTTATTAAAGGTAGGTAGGCATTTTAGATTGTCTGCATCTTCTAAATTGGTTGTGGGAAGAAATGAAAGGGAAAATCATAGGATATTATCTTTGGCAAAGGGGCCAGATGTTATTTTTGAGCCTGTTGATATGCCTGGGCCGGTGGCTTTAGGTAGAGGAAGTTTTAGTGATAAGGAAAGGTTTCTGGCGTCTCGCATAGTCAGTCGTTATACTGCTACGGATAAAAATCCAAATATTTCTGTACGAATAAAAGTGAGGGAGGATAGAGAGAATTTTATAAATGCCTTTCCTATAGAGGAGGAAGAATTGATACGTTTAAGGGTTTGAGCGTGTCGTTATAATTTGAGAGATATTTCATGGCAAAAATTTTTGATAATATTATTGATACAATAGGAAACACGCCTCTTGTACGTATAAATAAATTGGTACATGGCAAAGACGTTGAACTTTTGGCAAAACTTGAGGCATTTAATCCTCTTTCAAGTGTTAAGGATCGTGTTGCATCTGCGATGATTGAGGCTGCAGAAAGAGATGGTAAAATTAATAAAGACACAGTTATTATTGAGCCGACTAGCGGGAATACAGGTATTGGTTTGGCCTTTGTATGTGCGGTAAAAGGATATAGATTGATCCTTACTATGCCTGATACAATGAGCATTGAACGCCGCAAGTTGTTGACAATATTAGGGGCAGAGCTCGTCCTGACAGAAGGGGCAAAAGGTATGGTTGGTGCAATAGAAAAGGCAAAACAGATAGCTGCAGAAGAGAAGAACAGTTTTATTCCACAACAATTTTCAAACCCTGCCAATCCTGATATCCATAGGCGGACTACAGCAGAGGAAATATGGTCTGATACAGATGGTAGTCTGGATATATTTGTTGCAGGAGTAGGAACAGGGGGAACAATAACAGGAGTTGGTAGTGTTTTTAAGCAAAGAAATCCTTCTATTAAGATTATAGCTGTTGAACCTGAGGATTCGCCTGTTTTATCTGGAGGAAAAGCAGGACCTCATAAGATTCAGGGAATAGGTGCCGGCTTTATCCCAGATGTTTTGGATAAAGATGTTATAGATGAGGTTGTTACTGTATCTGCTGAAGATGCGGTTATAACATCCAGAATGCTCGCTAGAGAGGAGGGGATTTTAGCAGGTATATCTGCTGGTGCGGCTATGTGGACGGCTCTGCAGATATCTTTACGTAAAGATTCAGCAGGCAAGAGGATTGTTGTGATACTTCCTGATACAGGAGAAAGATACTTATCCACGTGGTTGTTTGAAGAAGGTTAGTGATTTTATATTATTATTTTTTATTTAAAGGAGGAAAAAATGAAAATTTTATTTGTAACACCTAATTTAGGGGCGTGGGCTACTCATGGAGAACATCGTGCGCCAAATCAGTTTTATGCCCAGTATGCTGCTTATATACGTGAGAAGGGTTATGAGGATTTAGAAGTAATGGATTGCCGTATTGAGGGGTTGTCTTTGGCAGAGATGGCAGCTAAGGTAAAGGAGAAGAATCCAGATATAGTTATACTTGGAGATATGTTGCATTCTTATGGCGGGTTTGCTGTTATATGGTATTTTAATGAATCTGCAAAATTGATTAAAGAACAGTTGCCTAATGTAAAAATTATAGTAGGCGGGTTATGGTATTCCTCAACACCAGAACAGACATTGCGCAAGAACCCTGCTATAGATTTCGTAGTTATGAGTGAAGAAGAGGCGATGTATGATCTGATAGAGGCTATTGATAAAGGTAAAAATACTAAGGATATAGCAGGTATTACATCTCGCATTGATGGCGAAATTGTTATGGGTCCACATAGACCATTGTTAACAGATATGGATTCTTTACCATTGCCTGCATATGATTTATTCCCTATGGACAAATATGTTGGACATACTCATTGGAAGCCTTTTACAGAAATGGTAACTTCACGGGGGTGTCCGTCGGCATGTACTTTTTGTTATGAGTGGTGTCAGTATGATCCTCGTTCGCCCAAAGATTTCCTTACATGGCGGGCTAAGTCGCCTGAGAGGGTGATTGAAGAGTTGGAGCTGCTTCATAAGAAGTATGGTGTTAAGGTTGTTGTCATTCAGGATGATAATTTTAACGTGGACCCTAAACGGGTAGAGAAGTTTTGTCAACTTAAAAAAGAAAAGGATATTCCTATAAAATGGGTATCCTTAGGACGTGCAGTTGATTGGGTCAACTGTGAAGATATATTACCTTTGATGAAGGAGACAGGTCTTTTTACAGGTGTCTTTGGTATTGAGGTTACCACACCTGAAGAGTTGAAAAAGATAGCAAAAGGCGTTACAATCGAACAGATAAAAAGGACTATAGATATTCTTAGGCGTAATGATGTGGCTGTTGTTGCTGATATAATGATAGGTTTTGACTATGATGATGAGCGAACCATTAAGCAGAGGTTCGAATTTACTGACGAGGTGGACCCTGATATTCTTTGGATAGGGTATGTTACTCCAGCGCCTAACTCTCCAATATGGAAGATAGCGGTTAAGAATAAATGGATAGATCCAGAAAATGTAGATTTCCTTAAATGGGATTTTCTTCATCCTGTAATGCCTACTAAACATTTGTCTCTAGAAGATCTTGGGAGGTTAGGCGCTTGGTGTATGAGGGAGTTTTTCTCCAAGCCTGGAAGGATACAGAGGATTATGGAGAGCAATTTTGATGAATTGGCCAAACTTTGCTTTAAAGATGTTATGGCAGGTATTGGCAAGTGGGAGGCAGGAGCAGTAAAAGGAGAAAAACATATATAAATATATCTTTGTTTGCCCATAAGACAAGGAATATTGAGGAGATATCATGGATATCGTAACAAAGATAAAAGAGTTAAAAAAAGAAAGAAATGCCATAATACTTGCGCATAACTATCAGCCTCCGGAATTGCAGGATATAGCAGATTTTACAGGTGATTCTTTGGGACTCAGCATTCAGGCATCAGAGTCTCCCGCGGATGTTATTGTCTTCTGTGGTGTATATTTTATGGCAGAGACAGCTAAGATACTCTCACCTAATAAAAGAGTCTTTATTCCTGAGAAAACAGCAGGATGCCCTTTGGCTGATATGATTACAGCAGGCCAGTTGCGGGAACTAAAAAAGCAACATCCCAATGCTAAGACTATCTGTTATGTAAATACCACTGCGGAAGTAAAGGCAGAGTGTGATTTTTGTTGCACATCAGCTAATGCTGAGACAATGCTTAAAGAATGTTTTTCAGATGAGGATGAGATAATCTTTGTGCCAGACAAATATTTAGCATTATATGCAGCGGGAAAGACAGGCAGAAATGTTATTATATGGAATGGCTATTGTTCAATACATGCTAAGATATTGGCAGAGCATATTATTGAACAGAAACAATTACATCCATCAGCTGAGGTATTGGTCCATCCTGAATGCAGGCAGGAGGTTATTGCCTTGGCAGACGCTGTTTTATCTACGTCAGGAATGCTCAGGTATGCAAAAGAGTCTTCATCACAGGAATTTATTATTGCCACAGAGGTAGGGATGATATATCCTTTACAAAAGGAAGTTGCGGGCAAAAAATTCTATCCAGCAACAGAGCTGGCAGTATGTCGGAATATGAAAAAGGGTAGTTTAGATAAACTCCTGCTCTGTTTAGAGGAGATGGCAGGGGAAGTTATCTTATCAGATGAGATTATAAAAGGTGCACAAAAGAGCATAAACAATATGATAAAGGCAGGCAGGCAAAACGCAGGCCTGCAGCCAGCACATACGAATACATCTTAATTAATGTAATATTGTAATATTTTTATTTAGAGAATTATTGTTATGACAAAACGAGTTGTTTATTTAGACCATAATGCCACGACTCCGCTTCATCCTGAGGTAAAAAAGGCTATGACAGAGGCGATGGATATCTTTGGCAATCCATCAAGCATGCATAGCTTTGGCAGAGAGGCGGCTGTATGCATAACATCTGCTCGTCAGACAATTGCTGATTTTATCAATGCAGACCCCAAAGAGATTATATTTGTAGGCAGTGGTTCAGAGGCGAACAATACAGTGCTTTGTATGTTCAGTTGTCCTTCTGACCAATGTGTATATAATCGTAAAGGCCGTACTGAGATTATAACCACGCGTATAGAACATCCTTGTGTATTGGAAACATCTAAGTGTTTGGCGGATAGAGGGATAAAGGTCTCTTATTTGGATGTAGATAGGTTAGGGAAGATAGATTTAACACAATTAGAAGATATGATTACTGAAAAAACAGGTTTAGTATCCATTATGATGGCGAATAATGAGATAGGGACCATTCAGGATATTAAATCAATCGTATCTATTGTGCATAGAAAAGGAGCTTTTTTTCATACTGATGCGGTTCAGTCTGTGGGGAAAATTCCTGTAGATGTTAGGGATTTAGGTGTGGATTTCCTTACTTTATCTGGGCATAAAATATATGGCCCCAAAGGAATAGGAGCATTATATGTTAAAAGCGGAGTGCCTTTTTGTCCATTTATTCGTGGCGGACATCAGGAACGAGGCCGCAGAGCAGGCACAGAAAATACTCTTGGAATAATCGGTTTTGGTAAAGCTATTGAGATGCGTAGGAATGAGATGGAAGAAGAAGCAAAACGCCTTTTAAAATTAAAGGCACGGTTGAAAAAGGGGATAGAGGAAAATATTAAGGACGTGTGTTTTAACGGTCATCCACAAGATTGTTTGCCGGGCACATTAAATGTGTCTTTTTTAGGGGTAGAAGGAGAGGCTATACTTTTATATCTTGATTTAGAAGGTATAGCAGTCTCAACAGGATCTGCTTGTGCTTCAGGCTCACTTGATCCGTCGCATGTTCTTGTTGCAACAGGTCTTCCGATTGAGCAAGCACATGGCTCTATTCGTATTAGTATGGGGCGAGATACGACAGAAGAAGACATTGATTATACATTAGGTTGCCTTATAAAAGTTATTGAGAAGCTACGGAGAATGTCGACTATTGTTATTTCACATTGATAAATCTTGACTTTCAAGATAAACTGTGCTAATTTGTGAGCTAATATTATAAGGTGTGAACGTGTTTTTGGCTTTTATTTTTTTAAGATGCAAAGGGAAAATCAATAATATAAAAATTTTTAAAAAAGGAATATACTATGTCAAAAATATCAAAGATAAAAGCAAGACAAATATTTGATTCTAGAGGAAATCCTACAGTAGAAGTTGATTGTATTCTTGAAAGTGGTGCTATGGGTAGAGCGGCGGTTCCATCTGGGGCCTCTACAGGGGAGCATGAGGCTATTGAGCTGCGTGATGGTGATAAGTCTAAATATATGGGAAAAGGTGTAAGTAAAGCGGTTGAGAATGTAAATACAATAATGGCCGGTGCTGTTGTTGGTAGCGAACCTGATTTTAAGGCGATAGATAAGATATTGTTAGGTCTTGATGGTACAGAAAATAAATCCAACCTTGGCGCTAATGCAATTTTAGGTGTGTCGTTGGCAGTCGCAAAGGCAGCCGCTGCAGAAGAAAGAGTTTCATTGTATAAATATTTAGGGGGAGAAGATGCTAAGATCTTGCCGGTACCATTGATGAATATATTAAACGGTGGGGTTCATGCAGATAATAATCTTGATATCCAGGAATTTATGATAGCGCCAATAGGTGCGCCTACCTTTACTGAGGCAATGCGTATGGCAACAGAGGTTTTTCACAATCTTAAGGCTATATTGAAGCAAAATGGTCTCTCTACCTCTATTGGTGATGAGGGGGGGTTTGCTCCAAATCTTAGTAGTCATGAGCAGGCAATACAGCTTATTCTTGAGGCAATTGGTAAGGCTGGGTATTCTTCAGAGAAAGACATTTTTATTGCATTAGATCCGGCAGCATCAGAGTTTTATAAAGGTGGTAAATACAGTTATGCTGGAGATAGTCTTGATTCGAGTCAAATGATAGATGTTTATGCAGAGATGATTAAGAAATGGCCTATAGTGTCTATAGAAGATGGTTTGGGGGAAAATGATTGGGATGGATGGAAGGAATTGACAAAAAGGATAGGAGATAATGTACAGTTAGTAGGAGATGATATCTTTGTTACTAATGTTAAGATATTTAGTAAGGGGATAGAACAGGGAATAGCAAATTCTATTTTGATAAAAGTAAATCAAATAGGTACGTTATCGGAGACACTTGATACCATTAATCTTGCAAAAGAAAATAAGTATACTTCTATTATATCTCATAGATCAGGAGAAACGGAAGATACAACTATAAGTCATTTGGCTGTGGCTACTGGTGTAGGCCAGATTAAGACAGGTTCTCTTTCTCGTACAGATAGGTTGGCAAAATATAATGAATTGCTCAGGATAGAAGAGGAGCTTAAAGATAAAGCAGTTTATGCCGGCCAATTGTGGGGGAAAATATATTAAAAAATTAGATTTTGCGATATCCCGAATTTTTTATATAAATTTCATTTTTAAGAGTATATTTATGAAAAGAAAAATAGTTATTGTTTCGGGATGTTGTATAGTCGTTTTTATTATTTTTTTGCCTTCTTATACTAAGATACAGGATTTGAAGCAAAGGAATATAGAGTTAGAACAACAGATAAAACGATTACAGGCTCAGCAAGCAAGATTAAAGAGAGAAAGAAGGCTTCTTTTTGAAGATCCTGTTTATTCAGAAAAGATTGCTCGAGAGAAGATGGGGATAGCCAAAAAAGGAGAGGTTATTTACCAATTAATACCAAATAAGAAAGATAAGTAAGATTTAAGAGGAGAGATTATAAATCGTATGGTTTATATAGATAACGCGGGGTGGAGCAGCCCGGTAGCTCGTCAGGCTCATAACCTGAAGGTCGCTGGTTCAAATCCAGCCCCCGCAACCATTTAACCCTTTGTGCATTTGTGCCTGCAAAGGGTTTTTTATTTAAAAGAATAACTTATGTGTGTGAAAGGCAAGGAAGCTAAATACTTGCATTGCATTAAGGAATGGTGTATATTAATATAAAATTCTTAAGAAGAAGGTTTCATAAATAAAAATATGAATTTTGGTTTTCCTCCAAAAAGTTTATCTGAAGATGCTCAACATGTTATAGAGTATGTCGTATTAATTACTATAGCTGCAATAGCAGTTATTATAATAGGTCCGTATGTGGTGCGTTCATGGAATGCAAGTGTAAAAAGCTGGGATGATTCAGTGGTGGATACATTTAATGATCCTCTGTTAGAGACAAATGAATTGGTTCCCGTTCTTGATTGTCCTTCCACGATAGCTTGTCCGACATCACAGTTAAATATCGGTTCAGGATTAATGGCAACGTATAATAGAGGTTGCCCGGGACAGCTACGAAATCCTGGTTGTCCGTCGGTGTATGAAGGCAACCCAGAAAGAAGATGTAAATTGGGGCCGACAGGAAGTAAGTGGGTTAAGACAGATAAATATGAGGATTGTACTCCAAAAGGATGTGCTTATACTTGTGGGTTGGATATAGGGGCAGGCCTTAAGGGCTGTTTTGGCCCAGCAAACCATGGTGAAAC
>Ga0256914_1001867_pt1 | contig 18204 bp, 18 predicted proteins | sample HulkmetaG_FD_191571 | JGI IMG/M metagenome (GOLD analysis project Ga0256914, IMG submission 191571) | Hydrothermal chimney microbial communities from Main Endeavour vent field at the Juan de Fuca Ridge, Pacific Ocean - Hulk | ecosystem: Environmental > Aquatic > Marine > Hydrothermal vents ... | reverse complement strand
TACATACCAGTAATAATCAAACACTAACCTAGGGAATATGAGTAGTCCATCACCATCAACAACAGCTCCGGGATTGAATATAGCTAGGGGCTTCCTCCTAATGTAGTTAGTAATACGTACGTTGTCAGGGGATATGTAAAGGATACGCTCGAACAAATCATTAGTTAAGGGTCTCCTAAGACCTCTTAACTTACTTAAGTAATTCCTTAGCTTAACCTCAAGAATATCAAGCCAATTACGCAAGGTACTTACCTAATCATTAACTAACGCAGAATTAGTTTAAGCTTAGCGGTGTTACCTATCTCTAACACACCCTTAAATTACGCATAATGCTGGCTACTCAACGTATGAATCCCTTACTAAGTCAGGTAGTGAACTCAGTATAATTCCTTGAATTTTAGGTTAGGAAAGAGAGCTACATTTAAACCCCAGCTTCACCTTTCTTTTGGTAGTGGAGGTTGTCACAGAGCGGAGTCACTACGGTAGAGGTTAGTAAAGGTTACTCTAGTAGTGAGTTACGTCCTCAAGACAACATAATAGTTGTTAAGGGGCTGAAGGTATTTTATAAAGCCCATAGAGGCTACGTTAAGGCAGTCGATAACGTTGATCTAGAGATTAGGCGTGGTGAGATAATAGGTATTGTTGGTGAGTCAGGTAGTGGTAAGTCGACACTCGCCTTCGCAATACTTAGGCTACTACCCTCTAACGCAAGGATAGTTTCGGGTTCGATACTTTACGAGGGTGAGGACTTAGTCAAGCTTAGTGAGTCTAGACTTAAGAATATAAGGTGGAAGGGTATATCACTAGTACCTCAAGCAGCGTTAAACGCGTTGAACCCTACACTAAGGATTAGGGATCACTTCCTAGAAACCGCTAGAGCCCATGGTGTTCACGACGACTCGTACGTACTTAAGAGGGCTGCTGAACTACTTGAGATGCTCCGCTTAGAACCTCCTAGGGTTCTTAGGTCATACCCTCACGAGTTAAGTGGTGGTATGAGGCAGCGAGTACTCATAGCTCTGTCAATGATCCTTAACCCCAAGGTGCTAATACTTGATGAGCCAACAACAGCACTTGACGTCCTGACCCAGAGGTTCATCCTAGACCTACTTAAGGACCTACACCGTAAGACAGGCATTACAATGATATTCATAACTCACGACATAGCAGTCATTGCTGACATAGCTGATAGGACGGCAGTCATGTATGCAGGTAAGATAGTTGAGGTGGGTGACGTATATACGGTATTCAAGAATCCTAAGCACCCATACACCGTAGCACTGATGAAGTCAATACCCAGCTTAGTAGGTAGTGTTGATGAGATGAAGTCAATACCGGGAACTTTACCGGATCTCATAAATCCACCACCAGGTTGTAGGTTCGCTCCGCGATGCCCGTATGCTATGGATATATGTAGGAAGCAGGAACCACCAACCATTAGGTTAGAGACAGGTCATATAGTGTCGTGTTGGTTATACGCTAAGAGGTGATTGGTTTGAAGCCCCCATTAATAGAGGTAAGGAACCTTAAGGTATACTTCCCAGTACGTAAGGGTATATTCGGTAAGAGGCTATTTGTTAAGGCGGTTGACGGCGTTGATATGGACATAGATTACGGGCAGATAATGACCTTAGTAGGTGAGTCTGGATGTGGTAAGACGACGTTAGGGAAGACGATATGCGGGCTTTACAGACCCACTGAGGGTAAGGTACTTTATAAGGGTAAGGACTTAACCAAGTTAAGTCATAAGGAGTTCCTTGAGTACAGAAGGAGCGTTCAGATAGTTCATCAGGATCCCTTCTCCTCACTAAACCCTACAAAGACCGTATTCCAGACATTATCAGTAGCTCTTAAGAGGTGGGGCATAGCTAGGACTAGGCACGAGTTAATTGAGAAGGTCTCCGAACTACTTGAGTTAGTAGGTCTCAAACCACCTGAAGACTTCCTATTCAAGTACCCACACCAGTTAAGTGGTGGTCAGAGGCAGAGAGTATGTATTGCTAGGGCAATAAGTGTTAATCCCGAGCTCATAGTAGCTGATGAGCCCATAACAATGATTGATGTATCACTTAGGATAGGTATCTTAGACCTAATGCTTGATCTACAGAAGAAGTTCAGGACTGCCTACCTCTTCATAACCCACGACTTCGGAGCAGCTAGGTACTTCTCAGCTAAGGGTGGTGGGTTAATAGCTGTTATGTACTTAGGTAAGATAGTTGAGGTAGGTCCTGCTGAAGATGTAATACATAACTCACTACACCCCTACACTAAGGTACTGATGTCCGCAGTACCCGTACCAGACCCTGAACTATCTAGGAAGAAGAAAGTCATTAAGCTAAGGAGCTTAGACATACCCAGCCCGTTAAACCCACCTAAGGGATGTAAATTCAATACTAGGTGTCCCTACGTAATGGATAGGTGTGATAAGGAGGAGCCACCCCTAATTGAGGTAAGACCCAATCATAGGGTAGCGTGCTGGCTCTACATGAAGAGGTGATGAGGGTTAGATGCATCCCTACCTATACCGCTCACTATTAGCTATTGCCTGCTCCTTTATCGTGCTAGCGTTAATTGCCTTCCCATTCCTAAAACCTGGTCAAGCGGCTTTTTATGCTAATGTTATTGGGGTGATAATACTTCTTGTATTCATACTTCTAATAACGCTTGAATACAGACGTGAAAGAATGGGAAATACCGTATATTGAGGGATTTTACATCATACTCTTTAAATTTCTGTGCAGAAACCTTTATTTCCTCTACCTCAAAGGTACTATGAAGGTATTTGTAAGAGGTGAGTAAGGGGATGAATACAGACCTAATACGTAAGTTAATACCCTTAATGATTGTAGCTGTCTTAGTCCTAAGTATAGCAGCAACATACGCAACACTAGCACAGACTCGTGAGGTAGTTCTATATACGCACGGCTGGTGGCAGCCGCCACCTGCTAGGAGATTCAACCCATTCGCACCCAAGAGCATAAGGATCACTGGGCTAATCTACGAGAGACTAGCGTTCTGGAATAAGCTAAGCAACACGTACACGCCTGAGTTAGCAGTTAACTGGAAGATTGATAAGGAGCACAATGAATTCATAGTCTACTTAAGGAAGGGTGTTTACTGGCATGACGGTCAGCCCTTCACATGTAAGGACGTATGGACGACCTTAATGCTCTATAAGCTATTCAACTACGATATATGGAAGTACATAAGTAGTGTCGAGTGTAAGGACGACTACACAGTAGTGTACCACGTTAAGAAGTGGTCCTACCTACTACCATGGTACATACTATGGCAGAACGGATTAATAGTAGGTCCATACCACATCTACGGTAAATTCGCTGAAGAGGTAGCTAAGGCCACATCCTCAGCTGACCTAGATAAGATTAGGAAGGAGCTAGTCAGCTTCGAGCCTAAGACAATAGTAGGTACTGGCCCATTCATGTTCAAGAGCATAACCAGCAGTCAAGTAGTACTAGTTAAGTTCCCGAAGCACTGGGCAGCTGATAGGGTATACATCGACAAGATCATAATGCCTTACATAACCAGTAACCAAGTAGGTTGGGAGTACTACAGAGCTGGTAAGCTAGACTACGACTGCTTCATGATGCCTCCACAGGTTAAGGAGGAGCTAGAGAAGAAGCCATTCGCTGAGATAGTAACTATTTACGACCTATCAGGATTCGCCTTAGTATTTAACTTCAAGAACCCATACCTAAGGAAGCTAGAGGTTAGGCAGGCAATAGCTTACGTACTAGATAGGCAGAAGATAGCTGACGCTGCTGGTAAGGGATTATTCGACCCGATGAAATACCCAACAGGGCTAATTAACCTAATGAATGATGCTTGGGTTAAGGACCTAATAAGTAAGGGAGTACTCAACCCATACAACCGCGACTTAAACAAGGCTAAGCAACTACTAGAGAAGGCAGGCTTCACATACAAGAACGGGCAGTGGTACACACCGGACGGTAAGCCATTCACACTAACACTAATAGCACCCGGTGGCTGGACCGACTGGGACGCAGCAGCTACTGAGATTGCTCAGGAGTTAAATGCCTTCGGTATTAAGGTCACTCTAAAGACGCCAGAGTCACCTAGCTACTGGAGCGATCAGTGGTTCCTAGGTGGTAACTACGATCTGGCAATCGACTTCTACGGAGTATGGATGACTTATCCATGGAAGGCATTCCACAGGATATTCATTGAGGTCAACGGTAGGCCCAAGTCACAGGTTCAGGGACCTGACTTCACTAAGTTCTTCAGTAACGTATACCTACCGTACTTCAAGACGACCGTGAATGCTACTAAGTTAGTTAATGAGTTAGCAGTAACCTTCGACAAGAGTGAGCAAGTAAAGTTAGCTGAGGAGTTAGCCTACATGGTTAACTACTACCTACCAGAGTTCCCGATAGCTGATAAGAAGCTACTACTATTCGCTAATAAGGAGCACTTCATATGGCCAGACCCCAAGCAGTTCTATGAGTTATGGCAGAACGCTGCCGGTGGTCACTTAGAGGCCCTAGCACACATGATTAAGCTAGGTCTAGTAGTACCTAACCCGAAGTTCTGGGGTGTAACCGTAACTACGGTTAAGCCGACGATCATATCAAAGACCGTGACCGTACCAACGACCACCACCGTAGTTAAGACCACTGCAACCACCGTAACCACAGCTACTACGGTCGCTAAGACCGTAGCTAGTACAACAACAGTAACTGCTACAGTAACGGCTACCAAGACCGTACCAACGACTGTAGTAAGTACGACAACCGTAACTAAGCAGGTAACAACGACCAACTGGGGCATAGCTGCTGGGCTCTTCATAATAGGATTAATAATAGGTATAGGTATAGGCTGGGCAATTAAGAGGAGGCCTTCTTAAGGCTAACTTAAATTATTAATGTTTTTCCTATAATACCACGAATACGTAACACCAAATTAAGATTTCTAATAACTTGCTATACCTAATCTAAGTACTTTATTGACTATAATAATTATGTAGTAATGCACTACTTAATGTAGGAGTAACTACGTTAATCCGGTAGAGAAGCTTATATTATCACCTCATTAAGAGTTACTGGGGAAGGCTGTTGAGATGGATCTACAGGAGGCTAATCTCAGCATTCCTAGCGATATATGTTGCAGTATCACTCACTTTCTTCATAGTTAGGGCAATGCCCGGTAACCCTGTTGATGCATTAACTCAAGCACTTATTCAGCAGTACTACATGAGTTATGAAGCTGCTAGGGCGTTAGCTAAGGCCTTAGTGCCTTTCATACCTAAGGGTCCGTTAATTGAGCAGTACTTCCACTACATAGCTAACTTCTTTAGGGGTAACTTAGGTGTTTCAATATCATACAGTACCGGAGTACCTGTTACTGAGTTACTAGCTAGTAGGATACCGTGGACGGTCTTAGTAGTAGCTACTTCACTACTCATAAGCTTCGGCTTAGGTACGTTAATAGGTATGTTAATGGCTTACAAGCATGGGAGTAAGTTAGATAGTGGCTTAGCACTCCTATTCTCGATCCTAAGGTCAATACCAGCATACCTAATAGCACTTCTATTCCTCTCAGTATTCGCTTTCCAGCTTAAGTGGTTCCCAACGAGAGGTGCTTACTCAGTACAGCCGAGCTTCTCCTTACAATTCATAGCTGACGTGCTATGGCATGCAGCCCTACCGATACTTACTTGGGTAGTTGTTCATGTGAGTGGCTGGGCATTAGGTATGAGGGGTAGTACCATAAGTGTTCTTGGGGAGGACTACATAACATACGCTAAAGCTAGGGGGCTACCCTCTAGGAGAATAGTAGTTACTTACGTAGGTAAGAACGCTATACTACCACTATTCACTCAATTCATGCTTAGCCTAGGCTTCATGTTCGGTGGTTCAGTATTCATTGAGTACATATTCTCTTACCCCGGAGTAGGTTACATGCTGTATCAAGCAATAACCCTTAGGGACTGGTTCCTAATGATAGGTGCCTTCGACATCATAGTGATAGCCGTAGTTATTGGAGCACTCATAGCAGATCTGACATACAGCTTCCTAGATCCGAGGATCAGAAGGGAATAGGGGTGGTGGTATGTCCTCAAAGAGTAAAGTAAAAGTAACGCCTAAAGACATAATCAAGGCATACATTGAGGACTGGATTATAGTACCAGGTAAGATCCTAGTAAGGAATAGAAAGGCATTCATAGGCTTCCTAATAACCTTAGGATACATACTAATGGCTATAGTAGGACCCCACATAGTACCATTCCCTAGGAATTACACATGCCCGGTCTACCTACCCCCAACACTACTTAAGTGGCCGCCATCACTTGAGCATCCGTTAGGTTGTGGGTACTTCGGTGAGGATATTTGGGGTGAGATCGTTTGGGGAGCACCTACCGTCCTTCAAATAGCATTCATAGCAGGCTTCATAACCACTATAGTAGGTATCACTGTAGGCATGATATCAGGGTTTAAGGGAGGTGCCCTAGACTCTGTACTTATGGGTATAACGGATATAGTCATGACGATACCGGGACTCCCACTACTTATCGTCTTAGCTACAGTCATTAGAAGCGCTAACCCATGGGTAATTGGTATGATGCTGAGCGTTACTGCATGGGCTGGACTAGCACGTAGTATTAGGTCTCAAGTACTGTCACTTAAGGAGAGGGAGTTCATTGAGGCGGCTAAGGTACTGGGGTTATCGACGGGGCATATAGTGTTTAGGGAGATAATGCCTAACTTAATGAGCTACATAGCCATTAACTTCATATTCGCAACTACGGGAGCGATATACTCCTCAGTAGGTCTCTACTTCCTAGGCCTACTACCCTACACTACATTTAACTGGGGCATAATGCTTAACATGGCCTACACACAAGCAGGTGCTCAGTACAGCTTCCACACAATCCACTACTTACTAGCCCCGATAATAGCTATTATAGGGTTCCAAGTAGGTCTCGTACTCTTCTCCTACGCAATAGACGAGATGTTTAACCCGAGACTAAGGACTGAGGTATGACGACTACAGGTTGATTCTTTAATAAGTTTTTAACATAACCAAGATAAATTGTGAAGTTCCACAGCACGTCGTAAGGGGTTCTCCGTTCTATCGAATGTGGACTCTAGTTTTTAAAAGGGTAACGTAGGTAGGTTTCATGTGAAGGTAAACCCCTTTCTGGAGGGGTAGTGCATGTTTAGAAGAAATGAAAATGTAGAGGCACTTAGTAAGTTAAGGAAGTTCGAGTCCCGTGACATAGTTAAGAGGTTAGGTGCTATACCACCAGTTAGGATACACATTAAGAACCACCCAATAGATAGGCCTGTAACAGTGTTTAACGCGGCGGCCATTCTTCACGGAGATACTGTTTATGTCTACGCTAGAGTCATATTAGGTTACTTCATGTACGTAAGCGCAATAGCTGTGGTTCCTGTACCGCTTCATGATGTCCTGAGCGGCACTATAAACATCTCGCACTACCCTGCTGAGATAGTTATATACCCATCAACTAAGTATGATGTGTGGGGTACTGAAGACCCTAGGGTAACCGAGATCGATGGTAAGTGGTACATAGTCTACACGGGCAGGACAGTCAATTACTTCAACCCAGCAATTAGGAGGGAGAGGACGTTACCTGCAGTAGCCGTTAGTAGTAACTCAGACCGTAGGAGTTGGAAGAAGCTGGGCGTAGTTACCCTCCATAAAGACATAAGATCACATCTAGTAAGTGATAAGGACTCATTCATAATTAAGACCCATACAGGGGACTTACTAGTATTCCATAGACCGCACTTAGACGACGATACATTCTATGCAGTAGTCAGTAAGTTAGATGAATTACCTGGTGAAGGTCTTAAGGAGATGGAGGCTAAGGATACTAAGATCGTACTTGATGCAGCACCATTTGAAGTTAAGATAGGCTGGGGCACACCACCTATTGAGGTAGGTACTAATAAGTACTTAATGCTGATCCATGGAGTCGATAAGGACTTAGAGGCCTATAGGGCATTTGCAGCATTAATTACTTACGACTCAAGTAAGGGGGCGGTAGTAGAAAGTGTAACTCCCTACTACATCATGGAGCCTAAGGTACTTTATGAATTATACGGTGATAGACCGCTAACGGTATTCCCATGCGGGTTCTTTAAAGTTGATGATAAAGCGATAGTAGTTTATGGTGCTGGTGATTACGTAATAGGGTTTGGTGAGATTGACCTTAACGAGTTACTAGGTATTCTAGAAGATGCTAAAGCCGAGTTAGGGTCATAAATGCCTTAATACATGACTATTTTTAGTTCTTCAAGAAAATACCTCTCGGGTATTGCATGCCTAGTGAATACAAAGACATGATTAGGAGGAGAGTATGGGATTTAATGCTTAGGGAGGGTATAGCGAAGTTCCCCTTACCACCACATGGTAGAATACCTAACTTCGTAGGTGCTGAGGAAGCTTCTAGGAAATTAACGGAGCTGGATTTATTCCGTAACGCTAAAGTAGTTAAGGTAAATCCTGACTCACCTCAGAAGCTAATTAGGTATTACGTACTTAGCATGGGTAAGTTACTGATAATGCCTACACCAAGAATTAGAAGGGGCTTCCTCCTTATAGACCCAAGTAAAGTACCTAGGAGTAAGTATTTAGAAGCATCGACAATTAAGGGGGCATTTAGGTGGGGTAAGGTAGTTAAGCCTTGGGACCTACCTAAGGTAGACCTAATAATTACTGGCTCAGTAGCAGTTGATTTATGGGGCGGTAGGTTAGGTAAGGGTGAGGGTTACTCCGAGATAGAGTATGGGATACTTAGGGAGTTAGGTAAGGTAAGTGATAACACACCGATAATCACTACAGTACACGATATTCAAGTACTAAACCAGAGGCTACCTAGGGACCCTTGGGATTACACCGTAGACCTCATAATAACACCTACTAAAGTAATTAAGGCTAGGGAGAGGTATAGACCTAAAGGTATCCTATGGGACCTCCTAAGTACTGAGAAGCTAGATGAAATACCTATACTACGTGAGGTTAGGAATTACTTGAGGGGAGGAGGAACTTGATATGCTACGCATTCGATATTGATGGTGTAGTAGTCGATGTTAGCGAAAGGTTGAGGGTAGCTATGGAGAGAGCAGGTAATGATAGGAGACTCTTCTGGAGGTACTTCTTTAGTGAGGAACTAATGACGCTAGACAAGCCTAGGGAATTAGGTATTGAATTAGTACGTGATAGGGCAGTAAGGGGTAGCATAATAATAATTACTGGAAGACCAAAAAGATTAAGAGACGTTACACTCCATCAATTCACGCAGTTAACTGGTGTAAGGCCTTATAGAGTATTCATGAGGAGCGATAGGGATTATAGAAAGTCATGTATAGTTAAGCTGGAACTACTGACTAAAGCTATAAAATCAGGCTTGGAGGTAACTGAATTCCATGATGATGATGAAGAGGTACTTAAAAAAGTAAAGAGTGCTTATCCGTGGATCAAACTCTACCTACATACTCCATCAAGTTACGTAATTTACTGAATTCATTACCTTAATGGGTGGACTTCCTCAACAATAACTACTAAAGGATCGCCTTCCCTTTCAGGAAGGAATGCATCAACCTTAACTCTAACGGACTCATCACCTCTACCATGCTGTAAAGCCCTCTTAATAACTGCAGCTATGAGTAATCCTTCAGGACTTAATGGGAACTCCTCAATACCTCTCTTACGTAGTACTATGTGAGTAGGTAAGAACACGCTATCCCTTATCTCGATCTTAAATCTCTCAAGTAACCTACCGTATTTCTCAATTGCCTCTAGCTTCTCGACCTTAACATCCCTAGCTATACCTAACTTCTCTAAGTACGCCTTGATAAGTACCTCAAGGTCCTCAACGCCGTGCTTCTCGAAAAGACTCTGACCCGACTCTCTTCTCTCCAAATGATTAGTTAACTCAGCAAGCATCTCGCCAAACTCCCTAATTAGGAGTTGTTCCATAGCACCCATGCCCCTACCAAGTACTTTCCATAGTACAGTTTGATAACCTATCAATAGAGTATTAGTTATGTGGTAAATACTCTCGAAGTCCCTCCAACTCATATCAACCTTAACGGAATGATCAACTATTTCCTTAACCAAGACTCTCACCACAGACACTCTTAATTACATAGTTCAATATATATTCTTTACTGAATTGAAGGTACGTAATTCAAAAATAGTTGTAATATTCAGCTTACATCTATGTAAGAAATTCTAAGAATACAGTAAAATTGATTAATTTATCATTTACGAAGAATTAATTCCATAAAGACCACTATTTATTACTTAAAAACAACTACTAAACATTCGGTGTTAGGTCTGTACTCGCTCCTAATAAGTAATGTAGACTTCATAGTAACTATGGATCGTGGACTACTTAGAAAGTCATCAATATACGTAATAAACGGTGAAGTTGTTGGCTTAGGTAGTAAAGCTGAGTTACTTAAGGAGTTTGGTGAGCCTGAAGATGAGTTGAGTGGTGAGGGTAAGGTAGCGATACCTGGGTTAATAGACTCACATACGCACCTCGTACTCACGGCCCTTAAGGGGCTAGCATCGGACTCTAAGGACGTCATATACAGTCTTTACTGGCCCGTTGAGAGGTCCTTAAGTAAGGAGTTAGTATTTAAGCTCGCGAGATTAGGTGCTCTGGAAGCGGTTATGGGTGGCGTTACGTTAGTTAATGAGCACTACTTCTTCGCTGAGGAGATAGCCAGAGCTATTGAGTCAGTAGGTCTCAGAGGTTTAGTAGGTCATGCAGTAATGACGTGGGGAGGTCCTTGGGTTGGTGAGGATGAACTTAAGGAGGCTGTATCATTCGTTAGGAGGTGGTTAGGTAAGTCTGAATTAATAACACCTACGCTAGCACCGCATTCACCAGAGACTGTGAGTACTTCTTGGCTTGAGTACTTAAGGGACTTAAGTAGGGAGTACGGTGTTTTAATTCACATGCATTTAGCTCAGACTGAACGTGAGGTTAAGTTAGTTAAGGAGAGGACAGGATACACGCCAGTTAGGTTAGTTCATAAGTTAGGTCTCTTAAGTAATAGAACCGTAGTTACGCATTGCGTCTTCATCGATAGTGATGAATTAAGATTATTAGTTAATAGTGGAGCTATAGTTGCTCAGACACCATCGACTTACCTACTAGATGGCACCCCTTACCACGCATTAAGTATAATTAAGTACGGCGGTAAGGTAGTGCTTGGTACTGACGCACCATGCTATAGTGATGGAATAGACATGTTCAGGGAGATGAGGAACTTAATATACAGTCAAAGGCTACTGAATAGGGACCCAACAGCACTTAATGCAGAGGAAGTACTTAAGATAGCAACCATTAGAGCAGCTAATTACTTAGGGTTAAGGGGATTAGGGATTATTAAGGAGGGTTATAGAGCGGATATGGTGCTCATAAGTCTTAAGCACCCGAGAATGATTCCAGTAAATAATGTATACGCGACAGTAGTATACGCAACAACATCCTCAGATGTAACGGATGTCATAATTAATGGTGAGGTAATAGTAAGGGATGGCAAGTACGTAAGGGGGGACGCAGAAACCATAATTAAGGAAGGTAATGAAGCAGCTAAGGAACTACTAATGAGAGCAGGTGTAGCTCATACGGATTAACACCTAGAGGACGAGGAACGGATTTAGGGCTTAGGTAATAATGACTTCAAATACCTAAAAACACCTAACCACTCAAAACCCCGCTCACTTATTACGTAGTAGGTACCGTCATTAATAACAACCTGATATATTAGGCCGTACCTCGTTAGATGATTTACGATAGACTTACCCCTATCTACAGGTATCTTTACGTGTAGGCATAACTCAGTAATTCTTTTCGGACCTTTAGTCAATTCATTAAGAATATCCTCAACCACCTCGTGCCAGCACCTGTACCTCATCTCGACTAACAATTCGTGAGTTTAACTAAAAAGTAGTAGATAATTAGAGTGTACTAGGGGGATTCTATGTATGCTATAGAGGAATTATCAGCTGGAGGATCCGTCAAACTTAGGGGGCTCATAAGGTTTCATAGAGTAAGGGTTAGTGGTGCACTTGAGATCGTAGGTAATGCTGAAGGTGAGGAACTCGAGATTAGTGGGTCATGTAAGATCATAGGTAATTTGAAGGTAAGTAAGTTATTGAAAGTTAGCGGGTCAATAAGTGTTGAAGGGGATGTCATAGGTAAGGAAATTAGAATAAACGGTTCGGCAAGTGCTAAGAGTGTTGAAGCTGAAGTCTTCGAGCTTGGAGGAGCTGCTAGGGCTGAGGAAATTAAGGCAAGACGTATACACTTAGGTAAAGGCTCTAAAGTAAGGGCTAAGCTAATAGGTAATGAAGTTAAGATCGAGAAGAAGTGTGAAGTTGAGGAGATTTATGGAGTTACCATAGCTATAGGTAAGGACGCTGAAGTAGGATTAGTTGAAGGTAAAATGATCAGTGTGATGAAAGGTGCTGAAGTTAATGAGGTTAGGTATGTGGAGAAAGCAGAGGTAGACCCTGAAGCTGATGTAGGTAAAGTAGTTAAGATCGAAAAGTTAAGTATTGAGCTTTCCAGGTAAAACCCAGGCTCTTTTAAGGTAGGGTAATGCTAGGTATTAATTGGTACGGACTTTGAGAGTAACCACAATTACCTTCGATTGCTACGGGACGTTATTTGATTGGTTATACGGTATTAAGTCCGTTCTAAAGTATGTACTCGGCAATGAATACCTTGATGAGTTCTTTATGCTAGAAAGGGAGGAGTTAATTAGCCGTAAGTCCTACTCCCAGATACTTAAGGACTGCTTAAGGAAGTTATGCAGTACTCATGGAGTTAAGTATGAGGAGAGGTACGGTGAGGCGTTAGTATTGGCATTCGCTAAATCACCTCCCTTCCCAGACACGGTACCAGCATTGAAGTTACTAAAGGAGGCCGGCTTTAGAGTCTCGATAATATCCAATACGGAGCGTAGATTAATTAAAATAACATTAGCTGGTATGGAGCACCTCATTGACTCCGTAATTACGGCTGAGGATACAGGGCACTATAAACCATCACTAAAGGCATTCACGGAGGCACTAAAATTACTGGGAGTTAGGAGGGATGAGGTCGTTCACGTATCAGCCTATCCTTACTACGACTTAGTACCTGCTAAGAACTTAGGGATCAAGACCGTAATGGTTGATAGGTACGGATTTAATTGGGAGTTAAGGATCCGTACTTTAGAGGACTTACTTAATGTCTTAAGTAAGTTATAGCTTTCTAGAGTATTAGCTAGTAAGTCCTAATGACCTAATAAGTCTGACGAAATCCTCACTAACCTTTACGTAACTCATGGGAGGCATGAAGTTAGGTATGACTGACCTAACACTACTCAAGGGGACTGGTTGGGAATACCTCGTTACCTCACCTACATGAATAACTACTAACCTCCTCCTACTACCTACGTAGTGCTCCCTAACGAACCTCCAGTTATCCTCATCAAACATTAAGCAGTAATTACTTAAGTACTCAATAACGTCATTAATGTAACCAGTGAATACCTCATTAACAACGAACTCACCAATAAATGCCTTAGTAGGTGATGAAGCATAAATAAGTACTACGTCGTCAGGAGCTAAGTCCCCGAAGTAAGTCCTAACTTCACAGTCCTTAACACCCTCAATTATCTTGAAGGCGTATATAGGCTTAAACGACATTACGAAGTACATAGCACACCCTAAAACATTAAGATCATTTAGGCTTTTTACTTTAGTTAGGTATAGTTCAATTTATTTCCCTTTAACCCTAAGTAATAGTGTCTAGAGTGTATTACGTAATGCATTATTTAGGTGATACGGATGAATCAATCAAGAATTAAGTCAGCCGCAGTACCCGAGGATGAGCTCGGTAGGCAGTACCACATAGGGCTTAAGAAGGGTGATGTACCCAGGTACGTTCTACTACCCGGAGACCCTGGTAGGGTCCCCCTAATAGCTAAGTACTGGGACGAAGCACGTGAAGTAGCTAGGCATAGGGAGTACGTAACGTACGTAGGGAGGTATAGGGGGGTAGATATAGCAGCTACATCAACAGGTATTGGAGGACCTGCAGCAGCTATAGCTATTGAGGAATTACTTAGGGTTGGTGCTGATACCTTCATTAGGGTAGGTACGACAGGTGCTTTGAGAAGGGAGATTAAGGTTGGTGATTTAATAATCTCAGTAGCTGCTGTTAGGTACGACGGTACTAGCAAGATATACGTAGACACTGAATACCCAGCAGTGGCTCATTACGAAGTAGTGATGGCTTTAATAGAGGCAGCTGAGGAGTTGGGGGTTAATTACCATGTAGGGATAACGGCAAGTAGTGATAGCTTTTACGTAGGTCAAGGAAGGCCTGGATTTAAGGGTTACTTACCTAGTATGTGGGAGGGTATTGAGGAGAGATTAGCTAAGTTAAACGTACTTAACTTCGAGATGGAGTCAGCAACGCTATTCACGCTATCCAACATATACGGAGCTAGAGCAGGTACGGTGTGTGCGGCCATAGCTAATAGAGTAACTGATGAATTCATAGCTGGGGCAGGTGTTGAGGACGCCATTAAGGTAGCTAATGAAGCTGTTAGGATACTCCATGAGCTAGATAAGTATAAAGAAGAGGCAGGTAGGAAGTACGTACCTCCATCAGTATTTAGTAAATTACTTAAGAAGTAGTTTAAACCTCAACTCTAGCCTCCCTAAAAGCTACCTTAACACCCTTAACCTCCTCAGGCCTTACACCACCCATCATTAAACCTATCTTCTCGAGAGTAGCTTCCTCAGCCTTCATAACACCCATGAACTGCCCCTCATAAATCACAGCTATCCTATCACTTAACTGAAGTATCTCGTCTAGATCAGCTGATACAAGGAGTACTGCCTTACCCTCATCCCTAGCCCTAGCAAGTAACTCCCTAACGTACATCGTGGACGCGATGTCTAGGCCCTTAGTCGGGTGTACAGCAACTATTAGCGGTGGTTTCTCACCAGTTAATGGCTTCTTACTTAATTCCCTACCGACTAGTAGTTTCTGCCTATTACCACCACTCAATGACTTAGCAGGTGCGTCTAAGCTTGATGTAACTACGTTGAACCTCTTGACTAGCCAGGATACGTACCTCTTAACACTACCCCAGTCAAGTCTGAAGCCCTTAGTGAACATGGGCTCCCACTGCCTACTAATTACTCCATTCTCAGTAACTGTAAACTCAAGAACTAACCCGAACCTCTCCCTATCACCGGGTATGTGCGATACCCCTCTTCTGTAGAGGTCAATAGGTGTTGAGTTAGTTACGTCCTCACCGTTAAGTATTATCTTACCACGCTTAACACGCCTTAAACCAGTAATTGCCTGAACTAACTCATCCTGCCCATTACCCTCAACACCAGCTATACCGAAGATCTCACCAGGGTATACCTCAAACGATATCCCCTTAACCGCATCATAACCTAAGTCACTCTCAACCCATAAGTCCTTAACCTGAAGTACGGGCTTATCACCCCTCCTACCCTTACCCCTAAGTAATACATCCAACTTAATCTCCCTACCAACCATCATTACAGCCAGCTTCTCGGGTGTTGCCTCCTTAGTAGGTAATTCGCCGACAACCCTACCATGCCTTAAAACAACTATCCTATCAGTAATCTCAAGTACCTCCCTAATCTTATGACTAATGAAGACTACCGTACCCCCAGACTCCTTAAACTTCCTTATGAACTTAAATAACTCATTAACCTCAAGTAGGGTTAAGAAGGTAGTCGGCTCATCAAGGATCAGTACATTAGCTCCCTTATAGAGTGCCTTCAGAATCTCGATCTTCTGCCTAACACCTAACGGTAGTAACTCAACAGGCGTATCTAACGGTATCTTAAAACCAGTAGCCTCCATTAACTCCTCAACCTTCTTCCTAGCCTCCTGAAGCTTTAACGGTCTTAAAGTAGCGAAAGCCTCAGGCCTCAGTACCTCCTTACCTAACATTATGTTCTCAAGAGCTGTTAATGGAAGTACTAGGGTGAATATCTGATGTACCATAGCTATACCCCTAGCCAAGGCATCAGCAGGTGTTCTGAACTTAACCTTCTCACCATTAACGTAAATCTCACCTGCAGTTGGTCTAATGAATCCAGATAATATCTTCATTAAGGTTGTCTTACCAGCCCCATTCTCACCTAGGAGTCCCAAGACCTCACCACGGTAGAGCTTTAAATCAACACCCCTAAGAGCTACAGTACCGTCTGGGTATATCTTATGAATATTCCTCATCTCAATTATTGGCCCGTCATCGGGTGCCAACAGCTAAGCACCTAAGACAGAGTGTTTAATTGGAAATAATAAACTTAGCGAGGATATTAAGTTATAAGCAACAGGTTATATCAGACTTAGGTGTCGCACTTGGTTATTTACAGGTTAAAAAGAATAATGACTGACTTCAGCCTATCGGCGGCAGCACTTGTTTTAGGTCTAGTAATTGCTGCGTTACTGATGCTTGCTTACGGTAGGAACCCAATACTAGCCTACAGGTGGTTATTCTACGGTGGTTTCGGGACTTACTACACGTTAATGGATACGCTATCATACGCAATGCCATTAATGCTTACGGGAATAACCTTCGCCATAGGTGTTAAGGCTGGACTCTTCAACATAGGTGCTGAGGGGCAGGCCTACATGGGTGCTATAGGTGCTGTACTAGCTGGTGCTGTCATACCTAGGTACTTCCACGTACCAGCCCCGCTAATAATACCCCTCATAGTGATTATGTCAATGCTCTTCGGAATGTTATGGTCCCTGGGGCCGGCACTGCTCAAGGTGTATAAGGGTGTTCACGAAGTAATATCAACGATAATGTTTAACTGGATAGCCTTCTACCTAACGATGTACCTAGCCTCAAATCCCCCCTTTGTTGATCCTCAAAGACCTGAGAAGACCCTATCGATAGTACCGGCGGGTAGGTTCCCAGTACTCTACCCATTAAGATCAATACTAACAGCGGCTGTCTTCGTAGCTATAGCGTTCTGCATAATAATATACCTCTTCCTAACAATGACTAAGGCAGGCTTCGAGCTAAGACTAGTAGGTGCTAACCCAGACGCGGCTAGGTACGCAGGTATTGATCAGAGGAAGGTCATACTCATGTCATTCATCATAGGTGGCTTAGCAGCTGGATTAGCTGGTGGCTTAGTAATTGCTGGTAGACCACCAGTATGGGCGCTCTTCGGTACCTTAGGTAATATACAGGGTATAGGGTTTGACGGTATAGGAGTTGCTTTGATAGGTAGGAATAACCCCATAGGAGCTATCATAGCAGCAATATTCATTGGTGGGTTGTCCAATGGTTCAAGAGTTATGGAGCCATACGCACACGTAGCATCTGAATTGAGTAGGGCCATAAACGGCATAATAATTGTGATGCTCTCAATACCTGAGCTATGGAGGATCGTGAGTCTGTACTTAAGGAGGAGGAAGGTAGGGGGTGGGTCCTAATGGTTAATTGGGGAAGTAAGTTCATGAGGTTTATATACCTAGTAATTGGTTTCGCGGCATTACTCATAGTACTTAATATTCTAGGGCTTAGGCCTATATCAGTACTTGATGCTGGGCTATTCGCGATGACGCCTCTAGCATTAGCGGCTATTGGTGAGGTACTTAATGAGAGGGCGGGAACCGTTGATATAGGGCTGGATGGTATACTCCTACTATCAGCTACCGTAGGTGTTTACGGTGCTGAGGTATTCAATAATGGTTACATGGGGTTACTAACGGGCTTAGCCGTAGGTGGTTTAGTGGGCTTTATCTTAGGTGTGATAAGTGTTTACTTAAGAGCTGATCAGATAATCGCTGGTATGGGTATTAACATGTTCGCATACGGCTTCGTACCTTATATGCTACTTGCTGTGTGGGGTATGCCTGGTATACACATCCCACCATCCAACGTACTAGTACCTACACCGACTATAGGACCTTCATTTAGGATAAGTGAAATAACTATAATTACTATCGCGTTAGCATTCATAGCTCACTTAATAATATACAAGACCCCGCTAGGACTAAGGATAAGAGCAGCAGGTGAAGCACCTGAAGCTTTGGATGTAGCTGGTATTAGGGTGGACATCATTAGGGTAGTATTCTGCACCATAGGTGGTGCACTAGCAGGTCTTGGGGGTGCC